>OMGY01000183.1_pt1 | contig 74076 bp, 62 predicted proteins | sample 1674461 | NCBI WGS metagenome assembly OMGY01 (sample SAMN05578579, study PRJEB25193) | human gut metagenome | biome: Human Microbiome; feature: human-associated habitat; material: feces | host: Homo sapiens | place: USA:Birmingham | reverse complement strand
GCAAGCGTAAACATCTCCGTTCCACTCCATAACCGAAGCATGACCGCAAGTGGGAGAAAGGGTGCATATCCCGGGTGCCTCGCCTACCCAATTGGCCAATGTGGCATCGAAAAGCTGGATAAAACAGTTTCCGACATCGGCTTTCACCCACTCGTCGAACAATACGCAAAGAAAATTGCCCCATTGCCGGGGGGTAACAGAAAATGGCGTGAGCTCGCAATCGCCCTTATCTCCGACATGAGCCAATACACGGCCATCGGGCGAACGCTTAATACGCTCTACAACAGGTGTAAATTGAATATATTTGCAACCTATCTGTCGAAAAAAATCGTAAAATTCCAACGGATAGTCGACATTGAAACTATTGATTACAGCCATAGCGTTCCATTCCACGCCATACTTGTCGAGCATTTCAATACCCCGCATCACACGCTCGAACGAAGGCTCTCCCCGACCGTCGCAACGACATGCGTCGTGAAAGCGCCGGGGCCCATCGATGGAGACACCGACCAACCAACCGTTTTCTTTCAAAAAACGACACCAGTCATCAGTAAGCAATGTTCCGTTGGTCTGTATACAATTATCTATCGACCGACCGCGAGCATACTTCTGCTGTAATTGCAAAGCTTTCCGATAAAATTCAAGCGGACGCATCAAAGGCTCACCACCATGCCAAGTAAAAAGAATTTCAGACATGGTTTGCGACTCGATATACTCCCGGGTGAAACGCTCGAGCAAGTCGTCGGACATGAGATGTTGCGCCTCTTCTTTATATAATCGGGCTTTTTCTGTATAGTAACAATAACGACACGCCAAATTACACCGCGCACCGACAGGCTTCAACATCACATAAAGCGGACGAGAAAAAGGGGCATAAAGCGACATAAAACGTTACTCTTTATCGTGTTTTTCGCCCGGTAACGGCCAATTCGGCGAAGGAGTCCGCGCCTGCTCCATTTGACGTTCAAACTCTGCGACCATATCGGGATATTGCTCTGCCAAATCGAGCGATTCGGAAACGTCTTCCTTGATATTGTAAAGTTCAAGAGGCATATTCTTTTTTACACTGACGACTTTCCAATCGCCACGACGAGCCGCACGTTGCTTACCGGGAAACTCCCAATAGAGCAAGCGATCATCGGTATCCAACTTTTCACCCTGTATCAACGGCCACAGATTCATACCGTCCCGACGTGTCGGAAGATATTCCGATGCTCCGGCTACAGCTGCCAATGTAGGCATTACATCGGGAAAGTACACAAGATTGTCGAGTTGTTGCTCGGGTACACGTCCCGGCCAATTGACAATAAACGGTACTCGTATTCCGCCTTCATAAAGCATACCTTTCATTCCTCGCAATTCTCCGTTGCACCCCAACCCCTCGATAGGTGCTTGCTTGGCAGCTCCGTTATCGGAAGCAAAAATTATAAGAGTATTTTCCCGCAATCCCAACCTTTCGAGTTCTGCCAATAAGCGACCGATGGCTTTATCCATGTGCGTGATGAGCGAAGCATAACGCTTGGTATTCATCTCCCACGTTTCGTCATCGTACCAGTGGGTATCGTCGATATTATATGGCTCGTGAGGTGCATCGTAAGCCAGATAAAGGAAAAAGGGAGTCTCCCGGTTACGACGAACGAAAGCTATGGCATCATCGGTAGAAATATCGGTATTGTGCCTGATATGACGATCGCCTTCATTCTCCTCGATATTCCCAAGCCGATAATTATCGAAACGCCAATAAGGGTAATAATAAGGATCATTGGAATAAGACGTACTGATGAGCCAGCCATAAAACTCGTCGAAACCGCGATTGAGCGGCGTCGCTTCGGGATTGAAACCATCGAGATGCCACTTATTGACCAAGCACGTCCGATAACCATCGGCGACAAGCACAGTGGCAATGGTCGTATCGGTCGGCAATAAGTGCATGCGACGAATGGGCTTCGTCCCTTTCAACCCTTCGATACCGCCGGCCTGTGCAAAATTATCGCGAATGGTGGTATGACCCGTATGGCGACCCGTCATCAAAGAGCAACGCGAAGGCGAACTCAAAGCCGAACCGGCATAGCATTGTGTAAAACGGGTTCCGGTCTCTGCCAAACGATCGATATTAGGGGTCTCGATATATTTATTACCATAGCATGCGAGATCGGAATATCCCAAATCGTCCGCTAAAATAAAGATGATATTGGGTTTCTTGTTTTCTTTGTCCGAAGTTTTTTGGGCATAGGCTCCTATCTGAGGAACAGCGATGAGTCCCAGTGCGCAAAGACTTCTCCATATCTTTTCGTTATACATAAGTATTGTTTTTCGTAAATATAGGCTTTTTTCTTTTGTCAAAAAGAGAATCGAAATTTAACGATATTTTTTGAGATGAAAAACATTCGAGAATACATTTTTTTCACTCCTGTATCGGCGATAAAAATATTTATAATTAGCACATGCTTTCATTATAAATATCTGATTCTTTTTTTGTAATATTGCACCCGTAAAATTTACCTGAACCTATGCTCACGCTCGACAAAATTTACCACGCATCTTTCGTTCTGAAAGAGGTATTGCGACGCACCGATCTGATCGCTGCACCTCAAATCGCTCCCGGCTCATCGATCTTTCTAAAACCTGAAAATCTGCAACTTACAGGTTCTTTTAAAGTAAGAGGCGCTTATTATAAGATTTCACAGTTATCGGACGAGGAAAAAGCAAAAGGCGTAATTGCCTGCTCGGCCGGCAACCATGCACAAGGCGTCGCTTTGGGTGCGACAAAAAACGGTATCAAATCATTGATATGTCTGCCCTCGGGCGCCCCCATATCCAAAGTCGAAGCGACAAAAAAATACGGGGCGGAAATCTGTCTTGTCGACGGTGTTTACGATGACGCATATCAAAAAGCCTTGCAGTTGAAAGAGGAAAAAGGATACACGTTTGTTCACCCGTTCGATGACGAAAATGTCATTGCCGGACAAGGAACTATCGGCATCGAGTTGCTCGACCAGCTCTCCGATGTCGATGCGGTCATCGTTCCGGTCGGCGGTGGCGGACTTATATCAGGAGTTGCATTCGCCATCAAATGTTTACGCCCGAACGTCAAGGTTTACGGAGTACAAGCCAGCGGAGCCCCAAGTATGGTACAATCCTTGTACCATAAGCGCATAGAAAGGTTACCCGCCGTAAAGACTATCGCCGACGGTATCGCCGTAAAAGAGCCCGGTACGCACACATTCGATATTTGCAGTAAATATGTCGATGATGTCGTAACTGTTACCGACGACGAAATATCTACGGCCATACTATCTCTCATCGAACAACAAAAACTCGTTGCCGAAGGTGCAGGAGCCGTATCGGTCGCTGCCGCCATGTTCGGAAAACTCCCTATCGAAGGTAAAAAAACGATATGCCTCGTATCGGGTGGTAATATCGATGTAACGATTCTTTCCCGGGTCATCAACCGGGGATTGCAAAAATCGGGACGTTCTTACGTACTTACCGTAGAACTGATGGACCGACCCGGCCAACTCGTGGGCGTTACCAGCATTATCGCCCGCATGGGGGCCAATGTGATTTCGGTACACCATGAACGAGCCGGTAAAACCACCGATATCGACGCCTGCTACTTACAAGTCGTGCTCGAAACCCGCAACCAAGAACATATCGACAAGATACGACAAGAACTTATCCGATCGGGTTACCACGTCATCGTCTAATGATAAAAGACTTTATAGACATCGGCCGGAATTCCGGCCGATGTCATTTTTTGCTCTCCGGCTTTTTCACAAAGAGCTGTTCGAGTTTTCCCATACACACTTGTATATCCGCAGAATAAAAATTAATTTTGCAAAAACAAACCCACTGATATGATATATTCCATGACAGGTTTCGGCAAATCCATTGTCGAACTTCCACACCGAAAAATCACCGTCGAAATCAAGTCGCTGAACAGTAAGCAACTCGATCTATCCATGCGCATACCTCAAATATATAAAGAGTTGGAAATGGATATACGCAGTGAAATAGCCCGCCAACTCGAACGAGGTAAAGTCGATTTTTCGATACAAGTAGAGAATAAAGTTTCGGCAGATTGCAATGCCGAATTCAATACCGATATCATCAAAAATTATTATGAACGGCTGAAAGCCATGACGGTATCGTTGCAAATTCCCGAACCGGTAGACTGGTTGCAAACGCTGTTACGCCTACCCGACGCTCTGAAAAACGAAACGGTAGAAGCATCGGAAGATGAAAGTCTCGCCGTAAAAAAAGCGGTAGGAGACGCCATCGCCCATCTTATAGAATTTCGAGCACAAGAAGGCCTCATGCTACAAAAACTGTTTACCGAAAAAATCGGGAATATCGCACATCTGCTGACCGAAGTCGCACCCTTCGAAAAAGAGCGAACCGAGAAAATAAAATCCCGCATCATCGACGCTCTTGAAAAAATCGATAATTTCGATTACGATAAAAACCGCATGGAACAAGAGATGATTTTTTATATCGAAAAACTCGATATAAACGAAGAAAAAAACCGCCTCGATAATCATCTGAAATATTTTATGGAAACGATGGAAGGTCATTACGGACAAGGGAAAAAACTGGGTTTCATCAGTCAGGAAATCGGTCGGGAAGTAAATACGATGGGCTCAAAAGCCAATCATGCTGAACTTCAAAAAATCGTCGTCCGCATGAAAGACGAGCTCGAACAAATCAAAGAACAAATTCTCAACGTAATGTAATACCATGCAACCGGGAAAACTCATTATCTTTTCCGCTCCATCGGGTTCGGGAAAATCGACCATTATCAATTACCTGCTCACGCAGAATCTGAATTTGGCATTCTCCATCTCGGCGACATCGAGAGCCCCGCGAGGAAAAGAAAAAAACGGTGTCGAATACTACTTTCTCTCCCCCGATGAATTTCGCCGCCGCATCTCCGATGGCGACTTTTTGGAATACGAAGAAGTGTACACCGACAAATTTTATGGGACATTGAAAAGTGAAGTCGAACGGCTTACCTCTGCCGGAAAAAATGTCGTTTTCGATGTCGATGTCGTAGGCGGTGTCAATATCAAACGGTTTTATGGGGAACGGGCATTGTCGATATTTATCCAGCCGCCCGGAATCGAAGAACTTCGCCGACGGTTGACAAGTCGCGCCACCGATGCTCCCGAAGTAATAGAAAGTCGCCTTGCCAAAGCCGAATATGAAATGAGCTTCGCACCTAAGTTCGACCGGATTGTCATCAATGACGATCTGTCCACAGCCGAGCAGGAAGTCTTGCAAATCTTAAAGAAATTCTTGGACAAGTAAGATTGCAACGCCATGAGCAAGAAGGTGGGTATATTCTCGGGGTCTTTCAATCCCATACATAACGGACACGTCGCCATTGCCCGTTATATGGTCGAAAAAGAAATGTTCGATGAAATATGGTTCATCGTATCTCCCCAAAACCCTCTGAAACCACAAAGCGGATTGCTCGATGACGCGATAAGGGCCGATATGACAAAACTTGCTATCGAGAACGAACCGACATTCCGCTATTGCGATATAGAGATGCATTTGCCCCGTCCGTCATACACCATCACAACCCTACGAACTCTCAAAAAGCAATATACACACACAGCATTCTGTCTGCTCATAGGATCGGATAATTGGAAAATTTTCGATCGTTGGAAATCCTATGAAGAGATCATAGAAAATTATCCTATATATATATACCCACGCCCCGGATTTCCCATCGAAGCAACAATACTCCCTCCCACCGTACACCTTACGCATGCACCTACGATGGAAATTTCTTCTACGGAAATACGGAAACTTATCGCCACCGGCCAATCGACAGAAAAATATCTTCCCCACTCGGTACACGATTACATCGTAAAACACAATCTATATCAAAATCCCAAGTAAATATGGACAAATATATATACGCAAAAAACAGCGTCGAATTCGTTACCGTAGGTGTCGAATACTGTGCGTTCCTCGAACGGGTACAAGAACTCACCCAAGAGGAGTTTGCTTCGACCGCAATCAAATTGTTGCCGTTGCTTTATCTCAAAGCGACGCTCCTTCCCATCGACGATGAAAATGAAGATTATCTCGATTCTCCGGAACATTTCGTAACCGAAGACGATTATGAATTCCTACGTGAAAATATAGGTCGCCTGATGGGTGAAAACGATGCTTATCTTGTCGTACAAAGCGATGAAATGAAATACAGCGACTTACCTTTGGGAGCCAGTATCGCCGAGGATATGGCCGATATATATCAGGCCGTAAAAGATTGTGTCGCGGCTTACCGTACCGAAAATGAAGATACCATGCGGGTTGCCCTCACCGAATGCAGAGAGGAATTTTCGAGTTACTGGGGTTCCAAACTGCTGAATGCTCTTGCCGCACTGCACCGTATCTACTATTCTTTGGACGACTTGGACAATGACTATGATTGCGAATGTGGACACCGTCATTCCCATCATCGCGATGACGAAGAAGATAATTTCTATCAAAAAAGACAATCGGCATGGCTCAACGACGAAGAAGATGCCGATCGTTGGCTATAACCTCCTTTCCCGACATGACATCTCAAATCAACGCTGAAAGTCTGGCTGCATTGGAAATTATCAAATTTCCAGGGAAAATAGTAACCGTCAATACCGAAAACGAAGCATACGCGGCAGCAGAAAGCCTCATGAACGAGACCGTAGTCGGTATCGATACCGAGACACGCCCCTCTTTCAGAAAAGGTATCATGCACAACGTCGCCCTCGTGCAAATATCGACATGGGACACATGCTATCTGTTCAGAATATGCCGAATAAACAATATCCACGCCATAAAACAGATTCTCGAATCGACCAGCATTCTGAAAATCGGATTGTCATTGAAAGACGACTTCACAGGATTGCGTCGCCTGTCTCCGATAACCCCGCATCACTACATCGAACTGCAACAATATGCGACGGCATTCGGTATCGAAGAAATGAGCTTACAAAAAATCTATGCACTTCTTTTCGGGAGAAAAATTTCAAAAACACAACAACTATCCAATTGGGAAGCCCCGGAGTTGACAAACGCCCAACAGCTCTATGCGGCAACCGATGCATGGGCCTGCCTCCATATCTACAAAGCCCTCAAAGGAGACCCCCTTCCCGCCGAATATCGGAAAATATTCTAGACTCCCCAACAGAAAGGAAGCGACAAACGTTTTATCCAGAAATAACATCATCATGAAAATAAAGAAATACGATCTTATCCCTCTATTATTACTTATATACACCATTGTCATGGCCGTATGGGGCTGGAATCAGTTCGACGGAAACCGTTGGGAATTTATCGGTATGCTTGCAGCCAACATTCTCGTCATCATACTGCTGCGATTTGTACTGAAACGCAGGGAAAGATACCGCAAAGAAATGAGAGAGAGAAACAAAATCCTCTCCCAGCAAGAAAATACGCCGAAAGATTCGGAATAATCTTCTCCCCACTCCAACAACTACGGTCAAATCTATTTTTAAGATTTGGCCGTAGTTGTTGGAGTCAAAAACGATTTACCTATCGGGAACGCTTCAAGGTAAAGCAAGTAATCTCGGGCTCCATACCTATGCGCATGGGAACCCCGACATAACCCAGTCCGCGATTAACATAAAGTAATTGCTCCTTTTCTCGATAAAGGCCTTCCCACTCATCGTATATCCATGATGAAGGAGACCAATGCAATTTTCCCCAAGAAATGCCGCATTGTGCTGCATGAGTATGCCCCGACAATGTCAAGTCGATAAACCGATGCTCCAAAACTTCTTGCCTCCAATGCGAAGCATCGTGAGAAAGCAGTACGGTAAACAATGTCGAATCGACTCCGGATATAGCCAACGGCAGATTTCCGTACTGACGGAAAGGCGGTTTACCGGTATTCTCCACTCCCACCAACAAGAAAGAAGTATCTCCAACCGCAATCGTGCGCGAATCGTTCAGCAATAAATCAAATCCACACTCTTCGATACCGCTTTTCGTACGATTCAGATTTATATTTTTTTCTTCGGGTGTCCTCCATCGGGAATAATCACCATAATCATGATTCCCTAAAATGGCATATTTCCCATAACGGGGCATATCCATAGAGGCAAATATATCTACAATCTCAGGTGTAATCTCCGACGAGAAATTATTAACAAAGTCTCCGGTAAAAACCACCATATCGGCCCGGCAATCATCGATCAACTCCACCGCTTTGCGCATGGCCCGAGTATAATCGCCCCAATTCCCGATATGCAAATCAGAAAATTGTACGATTTTAAAACCGTCGAGTTGCTCAGGCAGATCCCGATACGCCAAATCCACTTCTTTTACATGCACCCGAGTGCGACCTATAAAGGCCGCATATACAAACAAAACAGCCAAGATAACAGCGATACCCGCACCGATACGAGAGAGCCATAAACCAGCTGTCTTACAGAATCCTATCATGGTACGACCGGCCACATCGAAAACCGTATATATGGCCTTAGGTATATATATAAGAGCGAAAAGCCATAGAATCCACGTAATCCGAGCCATGAACTTATAATCGGGAACATCGTTCGAGAAAAACCGCATACCGGCAAAAAATAAAACAAAGAAAACTGCAGGCAGCCAATAAATCAATCGCAAATACTTATTACCGATTCGGTTACGAACTTTCAGATAAATCCAAATATCGGGACCGATGATAAAGAGCAATCCGACAAGCATGGGCAGAAGGTAAAATTTCATATCCAATTACAGATTAATAACAATTAAACAAATAATCCCATTTTTACACCCTCAATCTTAAACAATTTCGTCTATGAAAAAACAGTTATTTTTTCATGTTCGGATCTTCAAGGCCATAATGCGAACGAGCATCTTCTCTTTTCAGCCAAAGGGAAATGAATATGGCCACAATCCCAAAGGTAGCAAAAATAAGCATGGGTATCGTATAATCATACGTTACAACACCTGCTCCATCGACATGTGTCGAATAGGTCTCTATCACCCAGCCGATAAGTACCGGTACCATAGAGAGACCGATATTCTGAATATAGAATATCGTCGCATAAGCCGATCCGAGCTGTTTCATAGGAATAATCTTAGGTACACTGGGCCACAAAGCCGAAGGTACCAAAGAAAACGCAATGCCCAAAACAATCATTATCACGATAGCAAACCACCATGTAGGCAAAATAGGCAACGCAAATAAAAGATGAACGATTGTCAGCATGACCGATCCGATAAGCATAAGCGTAGCTCCTTTACCTATACGGTCATAAAGAGTACCGAAAACCGGAGTCAATAAAATCGTACCAAACGGCAACATGGCAGGAATAAGCCCTGCCATTTCGGGTTCTACATGATACTTGGCAATCATCAGCTTCGTAGCAAATTTCAGGAACGGGAACACTCCGGCATAGAACATTAGGCACAACAAGGTAATTAGCCAAAAGCCTTTATTGGTAAAAATCAGTTTCAGGTCTTTCAATTGGAAGCCTTCTTCCTTTTCCTCACTGACCGCTTCGACAGACCGGTCGAGTTTCTTATCCATGACACAATATACCAAGTATGCCACCAAACCTACACAAAGGCAAAGCGCACCGAAAAGTACCGGATAAGAAACACTATGCATCGCTCTCGCCATAGGCAGGCTACACGCCAACGCCACAGCCGTACCGATACGGGCCATCGCTACCTGCAACCCCATAGCCAATGCAACTTCATGGCCGGTAAACCATTTGATGATGACCTTTGAAACCGTAATTCCCGTAATTTCGGCACCCATACCGAAAACGGCAAACCCTAAACTGGCCAGAACGACTTGAAGGTGATACCCCATAAACGTAGCATCGCCGAAATCGGTTGCCAAAGCATACCATTTGAGCAAAGCTCCTCCCAACATAAGAGACGAACTCATGACTCCCGTAAAACGAATCCCGCACTTATCGAGAATAATGCCACCGAAGAAAAGCATCAGCAAGAAAACATTGATATAACCGTAAGCGCCCGAGAAGAAGCCGTATTCCGAACTGCTCCAACCCAAACCGCCATCGGCAACGGGTGTTGTACACATAACTTCGAGCGACGCCATAACATCGGTGATAAAATAGCCGCACATCATGGTAAACGATACGATAAACATAGCCGTCCATCGGGCTATGGGACTGTCATTGAGTTTTTTTCTGATTAATTCGGTCATTTCTATATTGTTTTTTGATTTTCAAACACAGAAAAAGAGAGGTCTTCCGAAGCCTCTCTTTTTTACTTTTATTTCTTCTCCAACAACACAACGTTCTCGACATGATGCGTATGCGGAAACATATCTACCGGCTGCACGCGGGCCACCCGATAATCGATATCGAGCAGAGACAAATCTCTCGCTTGGGTAGCCGGATTGCAACTCACATACACAATACGTCGGGGTGCAGCAAAAAGCAAGGTCTTGATGACATCATCGTGCATGCCGGCACGAGGAGGATCGGTAATGATTACATCGGGCCGACCGTGCCCTTCGATGAAGGCAGGAGTCAGCAAATCTTTCATATCTCCGGCATAGAAAAGGGTATTATCCAACCCATTGAATGCGGCATTGGCCTTTGCATCTTCTATCGCCTCGGGCACATACTCGATACCGATAACTTTACGTACACGACGGGCTACGAAATTGGCAATCGTCCCGGTTCCCGTATAAAGGTCATAAACCAACTCGTCGCCGGTAAGAGCTGCAAAGTCGGCCGCCACTTTATACAACTCATAGGCTTGGACCGAATTGGTCTGATAGAACGATTTCGGCCCTATCTTGAAACGCAATCCGTCCATCTCTTCGAAAATATAATCACGTCCCCGGAAGACATGTACCTCTTGATCGGTAATCGTATCGTTGGCCTTGGTATTGACAATATACAACAGCGAAGTGATCTGCGGAAATTCTCCGGCAATAAAGTCCATCATGGCCTGTATCCGTTCGGTATCGTCTTCGAAAAAAACGACGATAAGCATAATTTCTCCTGTCGAAGCCGTACGAACGATGATATTGCGCATGAGTCCCGTCTGCTCGCGCAAATCAAAAAACGGATAGTTGTTGTCGAGAGCAAATCGCTTGACGGCCAATCGTATGCGATTGGATATATCGTCTTGTAACCAACATTTTTTTATATCAAGAACTTTATCGAACATACCGGGAATATGAAATCCTAATGCATTTCTATCGGTATATTCATCGGCCGATGCCAGTTGTTCGGTAGTAAGCCATGATTTATTCGAAAAAGTAAACTCCAACTTGTTCCGATAAAACTCGGTATGTACCGACCCTTTGATCGGATCGAACTCAGGCAAAGGAATTTTTCCGATACGGGTCAGATTATCGAATACCTGTTTCTGCTTATATTTGAGTTGGTATTCATAAGGAATATGTTGCCATTTGCACCCTCCGCACACGCCGAAATGTTCGCAAAACGGAACAACCCGAATCGGAGAACTGACATGAGTCTTTATCACCCGCCCCTCGGCATACTTATGTTTCTTACGGTATATTTGCAAATCGACAATATCGCCCGGTGCACCATAAGGTATAAAAACCACCAAATCATTTACCCGGGCCACAGCTTTCCCCTCGGCTGCAATATCGGTTATCTCGACCTGTTCGAAAACAGGGAGTTCTTTCTTTTTTCGAGCCAAAACAAACAGATTTTGAATAAAAACAAATTCGTTCAAAGGTAATGATAATTCTTTTAATTCCCCTATTCTATCGAAAAAAAATGACACGGGTATTAAATATGATATACAATCTTTTGCATATATCGATATTCCTTATATTTTTGTCCACACCAAATGAAAAACATTTTATCAGTCATTTTGTATTTTATACTGAAAAGAAAATTTTATACTAACCTTATTTTTATATGAAACAAGTCTATACTTTCGGTAACGGCCAGGCAGAAGGTCGTGCCGACATGAAAAACCTTTTGGGCGGGAAAGGTGCCAACCTCGCAGAAATGAACCATATCGGTGTTCCTGTCCCTCCCGGATTTACCATCACTACCGAAATTTGCACTGCATATAATAAAAACGGCAAAGAAGCCGTCGTAAAAATGCTGAAAGATGATGTGGAAAAAGCAATCGCACACGTAGAAAAACTTATGGGCACGAAATTCGGCGACGCCGAAAATCCGCTGTTAGTCTCCGTTCGCTCGGGAGCACGCGTCTCAATGCCGGGTATGATGGACACCGTTCTCAATTTGGGTATGAACGACGATGCCGTAGAGGGAATCGCCCGGAAATCGGGCAATCCCCGTTTTGCATGGGATTCCTACCGGCGTTTCGTACAGATGTACGGAGATGTCGTTTTAGGCATGAAACCTCAAAATAAAGACGATATCGACCCCTTCGAAGAAGTCATGGAGGAGGTAAAAAGTGCCAAGAATATCAAAAATGATACAGAACTCTCTGTCGATGACCTGAAAGAATTGGTCGTACGTTTCAAAGCGGCCGTAAAAACTCGCACAGGAAAAGACTTCCCCTCTTCTCCCTGGGAACAACTGTGGGGTGCGATATGTGCCGTGTTCGACAGCTGGATGAACGAACGCGCCATACTGTACCGTCGCATGAACCAGATTCCCGAAGAATGGGGTACGGCGGTAAACGTGCAAGCTATGGTATTCGGCAACATGGGTAACACCTCGGCAACCGGTGTAGCATTTACCCGCGACGCTGCAACGGGAGAAGACATTTTCAACGGCGAATATCTCATCAATGCGCAAGGTGAAGACGTGGTGGCCGGAGTGCGTACCCCCCAACAGATAACCCTTGAAGGTTCACGCCGTTGGGCCAAGTTGCAAGGCATCGGCGAAGATGTACGCGCCTCGCAATACCCCTCGCTCGAAGAGGCCATGCCCGAGTGTGCCAAAGATCTCATCGCCACCCAACAAAAGCTCGAAGATTATTTCAAGGATATGCAAGACCTTGAATTTACGATACAAGACGGTAAATTATGGCTTTTGCAAACACGTAACGGGAAACGTACCGGTGCCGCTATGGTAAAAATAGCAATGGATATGTTACGTGCCGGAATTATCGACGAGAAAACAGCTCTCAAACGCATGGAGCCGCAAAAACTCGATGAACTGTTACACCCCGTTTTCGATAAAGATGCTGTAAAACGTGCCCAAGTCATGGCCAAAGGCCTCCCTGCCTCACCGGGAGCGGCAGCCGGACAAATCGTATTTTTTGCCGACGATGCAGAAGCGTGGGCCGAAAAACGCAAAAAAGTGGTCATGGTACGCATCGAAACTTCGCCCGAAGATTTACGAGGAATGAGCGTGGCACAAGGTATTCTCACCGCACGCGGCGGTATGACTTCGCACGCTGCCGTCGTAGCACGCGGAATGGGTAAATGCTGCGTATCAGGTGCCGGTGAAATAAAAGTCGATTACAAAGCCCGCACACTCGAAATGTCGGGTAAAACTTATAAAGAAGGTGATTGGATTTCATTGAACGGTTCAACCGGTGAAGTATATGACGGACAAGTCCCGACCGTAGAAGCAGACATGAGCGGAGACTTCGCCGCCATTATGAATTTGGCCGAAAAATATACCAAAGTCGATGTACGTACCAATGCCGATGCTCCCAAAGATGCCTCTGTTGCCCGTAAATTCGGAGCCAAAGGCATCGGCTTGTGCCGTACCGAACACATGTTCTTCGAAGGTACACGCATCAAAGCCATGCGTGAAATGATTCTAGCCAAAGATGAAGACGGCCGCCGCCACGCTCTCGACAAACTCCTGCCAATGCAACGCAGCGACTTTGAGGGAATTTTCGAAGCAATGGACGGTTTCGGCGTAACGATACGTCTGCTCGATCCCCCATTGCATGAATTCGTACCCCACCAATTAGCCACTCAGAAAGAACTGGCCGAAGAGATGGGACTCACCATAGAAGAGGTAAAACTCGCTTGCGACTCGCTGGCCGAATTCAATCCCATGCTGGGACACCGGGGTTGCCGTCTGGGGTGCACCTATCCCGAGATTACCGAAATGCAGGCTCGGGCTATCATCGAGGCCGCCCTCAACGTAAAATCGCACGGCATAAAAGTATTCCCCGAAATCATGGTTCCTCTCGTGGGAGTAGTCGAAGAATTGAAATTACAGGCCGAAGTAATCCATCGTACGGCCGCCCAAGTATTTGCCGAACGAGGAGACAGTATCGCTTACAAGGTAGGTACCATGATAGAAGTTCCTCGTGCCGCCGTAACGGCCGACCAAATCGCCGAAGTGGCAGACTTCTTCTCTTTCGGTACTAACGACCTTACACAAATGACATTCGGTTACTCGCGCGACGATGCCGGGAAATTCCTCAAAATATATAAGGAAAAAGGCATTCTCAAAACCGACCCGTTCGAAGTACTCGACCAAAAAGGCGTGGGGCAGCTCGTACGTATGGGCGTAGAAAAAGGCCGTTCCACCAAACCGGGACTGAAAATCGGTATCTGCGGTGAACACGGCGGTGAACCGTCATCGGTAAAATTCTGCGCTTCCCTCGGCATGAACTACGTAAGTTGCAGTCCATACCGTGTACCTATTGCCCGCGTAGCTGCGGCGCAAGCTGCCATTGAGTAGGAGAATCTTCGACAATTCTATATTAGTTTATAGTCACCCGCTAATATTAACGGGTGACTTTTTTGTTGTCCAAATTGTTAATTATACAAAAAAGAATCCATATTTATTTTTACTCGCTTTATATTAATTATATCTTTGCATAAAATAAATTTATCTAATATGAAATATATAACCAAATACATCTCGTTTACTCTATTATTAGGACTAACAAGTTGCGGCCTTTACGGAAATCTGACAAGTAACCAGAATCAAAACCAAACAAGTGTTGTTTTAAGTGAAGCTAATTTCAAATACATAGGAACCGTATCGGGAGAAGTATCACAGACATACATATTAGGATTTGGTGGCATACGACCGAAAGCTCTGAAAGATAACGCAATCGATAAAATGATGCGAGAAGCTAGGCGTAATAATCCTGATTTGATGACCGGCTCCAAAGCGATCACAAATATTTCTGTGGAACAAAGTATAAAAATGATTACTCCCTTCTATGTAAAATGTACAGTAACAGCACATGGAACAATCATAGAATTTACTAAATAATCATCGTATAATGAAACAAAGTCTCATTATATTATCTATTTTATTATATTCTCTAAATATTGCCGCACAATTTCATGGAGAAATACACCTCAAAAACGGATATTCCATAAAAGGATATATCGTATCGGATTTACAAACAATAAATATACAGACCGATAAGAACAACTTTCTATTCATGAAATCTGATATCGCATCGATAGATACACTATCGAAAGCAGAGTATCTTTACGAAAAAAGTGATAAAAAAAGAAGTTTCCGCAAACTAACTACACGACCCATTTGGAGTGTGAGAACGGGATTAAATATCTCCTCTCTAAAATCTAAAAGTAACTATTACCCTTACAATAAAAGCAAAGCAGGTTTTCACATCGGAATTATCACCGACATACCTTTAAATCTTAAAATCCTCAATGGTGTAAGTATACAAACAGGTATTTTCTATTCTTTAAAAGGGACAAAAGACCAATACGATACAACGCTTCCATTCCACTATTGTCAATTACCTATACATATAGCCTACCGATATAATTGGGACAGTATATCGTTTTCTGTATTCACCGGCCCATTCTTCTCACTAGGTTCGGGACTACGTGATAGCGATACTTCTCGAGGTTTTAGTTTTGAAACAGGTTGGAGTGTAGGGGGTGGGATACAGTACTATCAATATTATTTAGGCATACAATATGACTGGGGAGTCGAAACTTATGCATATAATAACCCACAAAGTCGTAATTTCAGTCTCAGTATCGGTTATGAGTTTTAGTATGACCATAGCATTTTATTTAAGTTAAGTTCGACCGGAGGAGTGTGTTCCTCCGTTTTTTTATCGAAACACCAACAACAATCAACAGCTTAGAATCCCCCTCCACTCGGCGATAGCTTTGATTAACTTCCGTTTTTCTCTTTCATACCTCTCTATATAGCAGAGGTTCGATGTTGATTCGGAATGACAAATGGAACTATCATGCGAATGCACGTGAAACACCTCGACCAGATACTCGTCTCTCTCGTTAGATGGGATTATACCCTCTCTCAAAATGGCAACATTGTCATTCTGATGGCCGGAGCGGGGAAGAATCTCGTAACCCAAAGAATTCTCTCACGAGATCTCACACATTAGTTATGACAGAATGGCATTGATTTGAAAAATTTCCAACTTGAAAAATAATTCCTCTCATATTTCTCACAAAACGATACCAGCCTCATTCGGAAGACAATGAAGACAAAATCATTAAATTATGTACGCAAAAGCAGAGACGCCGTATCGAGATACGGCGTCTCTGCTTTTCAATATATCAGTTCGTATATTAGGTATTATACTCCAAGCGAAGCGGCAACGGCTTTGATTTTTTCTTCGGCTGCTGTCACGGCATTATCATAATCGACACGCGATTTGAGCTCTCCGCTGACTTCGATATAGAACTTGATTTTGGGCTCGGTTCCCGACGGACGTATCGAAACTTTCGTACCGTCTTCGGTAAAATATTGCAGCACATTCGAGGTGGTCGGCATATCGAGCGTATATTTCTCTCCTTCCACAAAATCATGTGCAACAAGTGTGGCGTAATCTTTGGCCAAAACAACTTTCGACCCAGCGATTTCGGTAATGGGGTGTTCGCGGAAATTCTTCATCATGGCTTCGATTTCTTCTGCACCCGACTTTCCTTTACGCACGACCGAAATACCTTTTTCCTTAGAAAATCCGTATTCGACATATATATCCTGCAACAGCTCATACACCGTCTTACCGTTATCTTTCGCCCATGCAGCTATCTCGGCCATCATGGCACAAGCCGACACAGCGTCTTTATCTCGAACGAAATCTTCTACCAAGAAACCGTAACTTTCTTCTCCTCCGCCGATATATTGGCGTTTACCCTCGAACTCCCGCATTATGGCAGCAATCCATTTAAATCCGGTGTACACATCGAAGCACTCTATTCCGTTACGATCGGCGATTTTTTTCATCAATTCGGTGGTTACGATCGTCTTTACCATATATGCTCCTTCGCGAATGCGGCCGGTCGCCTTATACTGCGAAATAAGGTAATGCGTAAAGAGCAGAGCATTCTGGTTTCCGTTCACAAGAATCCACTCGCCCTTGTCGTTCTTTATGGCGATACCCATGCGGTCGGCGTCGGGATCTGATGCCAATACAATATCGGCATCGACCTCTTTGGCTTTACGTATAGCCAAATCGAGAGCCGCCGGTTCCTCGGGATTGGGTGATTTTACCGTGGGGAAATCTCCGCTGATGACATCTTGCTCGGGCACATGTATCACATTGGTAAATCCGTAAGCAGCCAAAGCTTCGGGGATAAGTCTTACCCCCGTACCGTGTATCGGGGTATAAACGATTTTCAAATCGTGCTGACGGGCGATAGCCTCGGGATTGAGCGATAAGGCTTTGACACGAGCAATATATTTTTCGTCGATTTCTTTTCCGATAATCTCGACCAAAGCCGGATTTCCTTTGAAATTGATATCGGAAACCGAACGTATTTTATTAACCTCGGAAATAGTATTTTTATCGTGCGGGGAAATCATCTGCGCACCATCGTCCCAATATGCTTTATATCCGTTATATTCTTTGGGATTATGCGAAGCGGTAAGAATGATGCCGCTCTGACAACCCAGTTCCCGAATGGTGTACGACATCTCGGGTGTAGGTCGCAAAGACTCGAAAAGGTACACCTTTATGCCGTTTGCCGAAAAAATATCGGCCGATATTTCGGCAAATTTACGGCTGTTGTTCCGGCAGTCATGCCCGATAACCACTTTTATCTGCGGCAGTGAAGCAAATTCTTTTTTCAGATAATTGGCCAATCCTTGCGTCGCAGCCCCAACGGTATAGATATTCATGCGGTTGGAACCGACACCCATGATACCGCGTAATCCTCCGGTACCGAATTCCAAATCTTTATAGAAAGCCTCTATAAGGTCGGTTTTATCTTCGCTATCGAGCATACGCCGCACTTCGGCTCGTGTCTCTGCATCATAACCTTCACCCAACCAAACTTGGGCTTTTGCGGTTACTTCTTTGAGTAGAACTTCGTTTTCCATGTTATAATTCGATTTAATTCATATCAATGGCTATATGACAAATATAGGAATAATATTTCTAAATTCACAATTATTCGTGCGAAATTTCACAACCGTCAAAAAGAAACTTTGAGACGATTGCCGGCATCTTCGACGATGGTACGATAGAATTCTTCGGAATATCCGGGGAACTCGGGATATTCGGGTATACCGTATGCATTATACATGAATTGCCCATCTTTTTCCCGTTTACGATTTCCATCGAGATATTTCACCAACAGGTATTCTCCCAACTCCCGCCAGCGTACGGTCGACGAATCGGCCGCTTCGCGGCTGTACTTATCGAGAACGGCAAGGGCTTTCTCGGGTTGGTCGTAAAATATTTCCAAAACACTCTGTTCGAGTTTGGGCTGTTGCTCATTGAAGGCAGTCTCTATTTGCCGCTGCAACGGACGTATATCTTCGATCATCTGATTATATCGGGCATAAGCCATGTTTGCCACCCAATTATAGACCCAGAAAGCCGATGTCCACGAAACTTTATAAAGAGAGCCGTTGCCTTCTCTGAAACAGAGAGGGACTTCGCTAAGCGCCCCGACATATATAGGTACATAAACCGATGTATTGGCATCGTCTACTCCAAACCACAACACTCCGCCGAGAGCTGCCGGCAACCACTCCCGTTGCTGGGCGACAAGCGAGAACCCTGTCTGCTGAGTAGCGATGGCCCGCTCATTGATATACTCCTGACTATCGACCTCAAAAGTCATGGGACGGAAACGATAAGGCACCTTGAACGGCCCTGCGCCCGCATCTTGGGTCATATCGAACGGCGTACCCTCGAAATGATCCCTCATGGCATCTTTCATATCCTGTACCGAAAGTTTGCGGTCGGGTTTTATATACAATGGCAACGGGGTCGACGATTCTCCGTATATATAAGGCAAGTATGAGACCATCGTACTATCGTAATGATTGTAAAAACTCCATACACGCGCTTCGCAAGCTCTCAACTCTTCAAAACCGGCAGGCGCATAGGCCGCCGAGAAACTGAAATCACGATTCAATCCGTCGAAATATTTCTGTTCGCGGGCAAATGAAATAACATCAGGCGAATAGAGGCAATTTTCGGGATCATCGAGGGGAAACCGATGTATGCGGGAGTGATTGGCATGTGCAGCTATACAATCGTCGGGAATACGCACTGCCACCCACACGGCACCTTTCGATGCACTGCCCTTCCCTATCATTTCAAGAATCCATACTTCCTCGGGATCGGCAATCGAAAAACTCTCACCACTGCTGTAATAGCCGTATTTCTTCACCAAATCGGTCATCACGGTTATGGCTTCCCGGGCTGTTCTCGCCCGTTGCAGGGCCAACTGCATGAGACTGCCGTAATCGATGATTCCCGTCGTATCGACCAATTCGGGACGTCCGCCAAATGTCGACTCGGTGATCGAAAGCTGGTGTTCGTTCATAAATCCTACCACTTTATAGGTATGCTCGACTTGCGGAATTTTTCCCAACGGCTTATTCGTATCGCAATCCCTTATTTCTATCTTACTGCCTTTGGGGTGATCGGCAGCCGGAGTAAACGAAAGTGCGCCGTACAAGGTATGCGAATCGGCCGCATAGGTTATGAGTGTGGAACCGTCGACTGTCGCCTTACGGCCGGCCAAAAGGCTGGTACATGCATAAATGGTCGTAACGACAAATAATAAAGATACGGTAACGAATATTCTTTTCATATATCAATAATATTAAATGCTTTTTAAAATCGATTTTCTATTTCAAGCTCTTATATTTCGAAAAGCCCTAATTGCTCAAATGGCTATACAAATATAATGAAAATATATCTTACTATACCGTTTTTACAACATAAGAGAGAGATTCTTTACCTTACTCATGTTCCTTCGGGATAACCAATACCCAAATGCTTTCTCTTCTAAAAAATCTCATAATGGATTATTACAGACCAACCAGAAACAATAGATTATAAACAAAAAAAATTGATTGTCTCACGACAACCAATCTCTGTTAACCTTAAATCTAATACCATGAAAAACACAGTGCAAATATAAGGCGTTTTATGTTATATAACATAGTTTTTGAGCATAAAAATGCCGCAAGTTTGCATCATTTAACTTTTCAGCATATAAAATGGCATCGCAGAGCCTACTTGTAGCCGTCATATTCTTCTTTATTCGGGAATATACTGTCCCAAATGGTATCTTCGCGAGAAATATAATCTTGATAAAAAATCAAGAATGCCTTTCTCTCATTATACCCTTTCGACACACACCATTCGGTGAAATTTTCCTTCAACTCCTCATCGGCCTCCAACAATGAAAGAAATTGAGCTTCGGCCGACTCTACTTCGGGATACTTCTTGATAATATCTACCAGCAATTCTTCAATATCAAAATAATTCATACGCAAAAGTTAAGATTAATAGAGATCACTTAATAAAACACTTTTTGCTGCATTTTGTTCTACAATGAGAAATTTTATCTCCAAATATATAAAAAATTCTTCATACAGCGTCAAATTATTGCGTATAAAAGATAAAAATAGGCTGTTGCGTTTCTGTAACAGCCTATTTTCATCTTTTTCCATGCAAAACATCTCAAAAGCGTACCATAAGTTCGATAACGATTTTATCTTTTTCCGAAACGGCCACTATGGCATCCTTTTTATAGAAATAATTTTCATAGTTGATACGCAAATCGGCAATGAAAGGTTTTGCCAGACTCAAAGTCGTTCCTATCGTAATGCGCTTGCGTGCCGCATCATCGACTACAAGCAATCCGCCATCTCCTGCTTTTCCGTTACTATGGTCGCTCATACAATCGAAGCGACCGAGAAACGATATTTTTTGAAAAACCTTCGGCAGGGGCTGGTCATAGCAAACAAATCCATCAAACGCATCGACGTTCGAAAATGCACCATTCGCATAATGTTTCCGTAAAAATTCCGCCTCGACATGCCACCGCCCGGACTGATAATATGCGCCTACATCATACATATGAATATCGACATTTTCCGGCGAAATCTTCTGTACGCTGCCCACCAGATTAAAACCTTTGGGTAATTGCAGATGCGCTTTGGCCGAATAATTGATGCGATTTGTCCAAAAATCTTTTTGGTCGGTCAACCCCGACCCGTTGAAAATACCAGCTTCAAGCCGAATGGGAATTCCTACCTGTAATGTATAGGCCAATGTTGCCCCGACATCCCGCACATTCCCCACTTGCTTGGCGATAAACGACCGGTTGGCAAAATACTGCTGGTGAGGAGAACGATGCGCATCAATGGTAAAAGGGACACGCATCTGACCAATTGTAATGTCGAATGTCGGGAGCGGTGTTACACGAGCATAGGCGTCGAGCATTTTTATTGCACCTTCATCAGAAAGGTCGATTTCCGCTTTATAGGAAACGATGGGAGCAACATTTCCCGTAAGGCTGAATCGGGCATTGCGAACCTCAAACCGACCCTCTTTTCCCTCGTGTTGATACTCGTACTTCCCTCTTATCGTACCATGTATTTTAGGAATATAATCTGTCTTTTTCTGGGCGTAACCCACCCCTGCAAGCCCTATCAAAAGGCCTGTACAAATGATAATTTTTCTCATATTCGTCGATTTCCCGGTGAAGCTAAGCCTGATTCAATTTACGGTCTGCCCTCAACATATGTCTCAACAAGGAGACGGTTTCCTGCGATTCTTGCAAAAGATTGAGATACACATACAGAACACTTATGTATTCGCTCCGTTCCTCGTCCTGAATACTTTCGACCAAAGCCTTACGTTTGCGAGAAAACATATCTTTCATTCGTTCGCAATCGGCACGTAACTCGATCGTTTCTTCAAAACGTCCGTTTCTCAAAATCGTCAGAGCCTGTTCAAAAAGCAAGATGACACCATTTTTCATGGGAACGAATTCATCAATGAACTTCTGAGGAAGCGGGGTGAAATTATTATCGATATGTTCGAGGCACGGTTCACAGATACGACGCAAACTATACATGATCTGTTCGCAGCTGTTGCACCCCAAATGGAACCATGTATTTTTCTCAATGGCTATTTCTTTTGTTACACGGTGCATTCCCAACGTCTCTTTACGGCGTACATTTTTCAAAATACTTTTTTCCTGCCGCAACATGGTATCTGCCTTACGCAACATTCTCAAATCTTCATGAATAAATCCATCGGTTATATTACCGTATATCTGTATCGTATCGGAAAGGAAGATACAACGGTTTTCAACGATATGACGATGCAATAAAGTCCATACCTGTTCTTTGTCTTTCGTTGCCAACATATCGTAGAATATCATGTCTTTTTTCTCTGTCTTCGACTTCTTACGATAAACGATATTACTGCGAATCAACACGCCTACTCCCAATACGACAATCGCAATGGCTGCCCATACCCCACCGAAATACATGATAAGGGCTATGGCAAAAGCAATCAGGAAAGCAGCTCCGGCCGTTATAAACCAACCGCCTATCACCGAAAGGACTCCGGTAATACGGAACACGGCACTTTCACGCCCCCATGCCCGGTCGGCCAGAGAGGTACCCATAGCCACCATAAATGTTACATAGGTCGTGGAAAGAGGCAATTTAAGAGAGGTTCCCATAGCGATAAGCAAGCCCGCCAAAACCAAATTGATGGATGCCCGAACCAAATCGAAAGCCGCTCCGTTCTCTATTTGTACTTCATCTTGATTGAAACGGCTATTGATCCACAGACGTATTTTCTCGGGGGTTACGTCTACCACCCATGCACTGACCGAAGTAAACCAGCGGACAAGGCTACGTGCCACACGTGAAGACCCGAACACCTCATCGCCCGTATCCTGCCGAGAAAGGTCGACCGATGTTTTCACCACGTTATGCGCTTTTTTGGAGGTCGCCAAAGAGAATACCATTATCGCCCCTGCCGCGATCAGGAAAAACAAAGGCGTCTTGGCCGGGCCGTTCAACGATCCCATCAGAAAACCCGTCGGATCTCCTGCCCCGTTTGCCATATAATCCTGATAGGAAGAATATCCGGCCAACGGCACACCGATAAAATTGACCAAATCGTTTCCGGCAAAAGCCATTGCCAAAGAAAATGTTCCGACAAGAACGACCACTTTGAAAACATTCACTTTACACCAGTGCAATATCTGCATCAGAACCGTAAAGAACACCAAGCAGCCACCCAGTATAAGCGCGGTATGATCATGTACAAAAGCTTTATTCTCTGCCGTCATGAAAGAGAGATCTTTCACCCCCTTTATAAGCATGAAATAGATAATCGCCGTTACTGCTATACCTCCGAACAAGCCGGCTTTCCATCGCATCTTGCTCTTATAGTTGAACGTAAATATGATGCGGGAAATATATTGCACCAAAGTTCCGAAGAAAAAAGCAATAGCCACAGAAAGGAAAATACCCAGAATCACCGACAGGGCTTTCTCGGTATTCAGCAGATCGGCAAATGTAAGTCCGGTCGTGTCGGAAGCCAATTTGACCAGAGCCAACGCAAACGACGCTCCTAAAAGTTCAAAGACCATCGACACAGTCGTCGATGTAGGCATTCCCAAAGAATTGAATATATCGAGCAATACGATATCTGTAACCATCACAGCCAGAAAAACATACATCAATTCATAAAAATAAAATTGCTCGGGACGGAAAATACCGTGCCGGGCTATATCCATCATACCGTTGCTCATCGATGCCCCACAAAAAACGCCGATGGCGGCGATAATGATTATCGTCCTGAACCGGGCAGCTTTCGCTCCAATAGCAGAATTCAAAAAGTTCACGGCATCGTTACTCACTCCGACCCACAAATCGAAAATGGCCAAGAGGAACAAAAAGACAACGAAACCTAAAAAAATTGTATCCATGTTCTTTAATTTTGGTGCAAAGATAAGAGCATTATATGAGGGAAAGATAACAAATTCATTACATTCTTATTACAAAAATAGGTATAAAAATTCAAAACAAATAATCCTTTACCATATTCTACCGCTCCCCTCCCGAGATATTCCCGATAATTGCTATCTTTGCATCGCTATTTATAGATAAGGTATGATCATCAACGAAAGAGAGACCCGTAAAGAGTATATGCTCGAAGCGGCCAAACAAATCATGCTGGCCGCCCGCACAGCCCCCAAAGGCAAAGGTGTAGATATTATAGAAATCATCACGCTAAGCGATGAGGATATCGACGCCGTATCGGAAGAGCTGCTCCGACTCGCCGAAGAAACCGGCATGAAGTTCCTTATCCGGGACAGCGAAAACATACAAAGCGCCGACGCCATGATTGTCATCGGAACTCGCCAGGCTCCGCAAGGACTTAATTGCGCCTACTGCGGCTATGCGACCTGCGCCGAAAAACCGCAAGATACTCCCTGCGCCATAAACTCCATCGACGTGGGAATTGCCATCGGTTCGGCTTGCGCCAAAGCAGCCGATTTGAGAGTCGACAGCCGGGTTATGTTTTCGGCCGGCTGGGCCGTCGAACGGCTGGGCCTGCTGAAAGATTGCCACCAATGTATCGCCATACCCATCAGTGCCTCATCGAAAAATCCGTTCTTCGACCGTAAACCCAAAGAAAACAAGTGAAACAGACCAATTACATACTTCCGGCCGAATGGTATCCGCAATCGGGCATACAACTTACATGGCCACATGCCGAGACCGACTGGCATGACATGCTCGATGAGGTAGAATCTTGTTTCACCGATATAGCCCGTGAAATTTCCCAAAGGGAACCGTTACTGATCGTCGCACCCGATATAGAGCTTGTCCGCAGCCGTATCGAAGCAAAAGTCTGCGGGAAAAACATCAAGTATCTTCAATGTGAAACCAACGATACTTGGGCGCGCGACCACAGCGGCATCACCCTCATACAACAGGAAACCGGCCAAACCCGAATTCTCGATTTCGCATTCAACGGCTGGGGACTAAAATTCGCCGCCAATCTCGATAATCTGATTACCAGCCGTATCCATGAACACAGGTTGTTCAACGGCGAATATATCAATCGACTGAACTTTGTTCTCGAAGGCGGTTCCATCGAATCGGACGGTAAAGGGACACTGCTTACGACATCGGAATGCCTGCTCTCACCCAACAGAAACGGAGAATGGGATAAAAAGCAAATCGAAGGCTATCTGAAAGAGAACTTCTCGGTAGAACAGGTATTATGGCTCGACTACGGTTTCCTGTCGGGCGACGACACCGACAGCCATATCGATACACTGGCCCGCTTATGTCCCGACGACACAATCGTATATGTACGTTGTGCCGATAAAGACGACATGCACTACGAAGCTCTCACCGAAATGGAACGGCAACTCCGTTCGTTCCGTACGCTTGATGGAAAACCTTTCCGCCTTCTACCATTGCCTATGGCCGACCCCATCTATCACGAAGGCGAACGGTTACCGGCGACGTATGCCAATTTTTTGGTTCTGAATCATGCCATTTTGTACCCTACATACAATCAACCTGACAATGACCGGGAAGCGGCACGCATTTTGCAGCAAGCTTTTTCCGGATATGAAATCATAGGTATCGACTGTCGACCGCTTATCAAACAACACGGGTCGTTGCATTGTGTTACCATGCAATACCCGAAAGGCGCATTAAATATCTGACAACGCATCATGGAAAAGAAAATCACCGTAGGTCTGATACAACAGTCCAACACTCCCAACCGGGAGGAAAACATGCTCCGACTCAAAGCCGGCATAGAACGTTGCGCCGAGCAGGGCGCCCAACTCGTGGTACTCCAAGAACTGCACAACAGCCTATATTTCTGCCAGACCGAAAATACCGAATGTTTCGACTGGGCCGAAACCGTCCCGGGACCGTCGACCGACTTTTACAGCAAGATAGCCCGTCAATCGGGCATCGTTCTCGTTACATCGCTCTTCGAACGCCGGGCACCGGGACTATATCACAATACGGCCGTTGTCTTTGACAAGGACGGCTCCATTGCCGGGAAATACCGCAAAATGCACATTCCCGACGACCCCGCCTACTACGAAAAGTTCTACTTTACGCCGGGCGATTTGGGATTCGAGCCTATAACGACCTCGATAGGCCGTCTGGGCGTACTGGTATGTTGGGATCAATGGTATCCCGAGGCCGCACGTCTCATGGCATTGCGAGGGGCCGATCTGCTCATCTACCCCACCGCCATCGGTTGGGAAAGTAGCGATACCACCGAAGAAAAAGAGAGACAACGCGATGCATGGATCATTTCACAACGAGGCCATGCCGTTGCCAACGGGCTTCCGGTCATATCGGTCAACCGTGTCGGTCACGAACCCGATCCCTCGGGACAGACCCGAGGCATACAATTTTGGGGAAGCAGTTTCGTCGCCGGCCCGCAAGGTGAAATTCTGTGGCAGGCGCCAAACGACTCGGAATCTGTCCACACGATCGAAGTAGACCTTTCCCGCTCGGAACAGGTGCGTCGTTGGTGGCCGTTCTTACGAGACCGGCGCATCGATGCTTACGATAACATAACCCGACGTTTTATCGACTAAACACCAATTAAATACTAAAAAAATAAATATATGAATCTTTTAGCTGAAATCGCACCGCACATCTACTATGTGGGAGCAAATGATCGTAAGACCCACAAATTCGAAGCACTTTGGCCGCTTCCCTACGGCGTCTCGTACAACTCCTATTTGATCGTCGACGAAAAAGTAGCGCTTATCGATACGATAGAGGCAAGTTGTACCGAAGCCTATCTCGACAATATTCAAAAGATTCTGAACGGCCGCACGATCGATTATCTGGTCATCAACCACATGGAACCCGACCATTCCGCATCTATTGCCGCCGTAAAACGTGCTTATCCGCAAATAGAAATCGTAGGCAATGCCAAAACGCTCGATATGGTAAAAGGGTTTTACGGCATTACCGACAATACGATTACCATAAAAGAAGGCGACTCGCTCTGTCTGGGTTCGAAAGAGCTGGTGTTTTACCTGATTCCTATGGTACACTGGCCCGAAACTATGGTATCGTACTGCCCACAAGAAAAGATTCTGTTTTCGGGAGATGCTTTCGGTTGTTTCGGCGCTCTCGAAGGCGGCATCGTAGACACGCAACTCGACTGTGATATATATTGGGACGAAATGGTCCGCTACTACGCCAACATCGTAGGCAAATACGGTGCTCCCGTGCAGAAAGCCTTATCGAAACTTTCGGGAGTCCCCCTCGAACTGATATGCTCGACCCATGGCCCGGTATGGAAGGAAAACATTGCAAAGGTCATCGGTATATATGACAAATTGAGCCGGTACGAAGCAGAAGAGGGTGTCGTCATCGCTTACGGAAGCATGTACGGACATACGGCACAAATGGCCGAAGAAATTGCCAAAGAGCTGGCAGCCAATGGCATAAAAAATATTGTATTGCACGATGTTTCGGTATCGGACAAGTCGTATATCCTACGCGATATTTTCCGGTATAAAGCCTTGATTATCGGAAGCCCGACCTACAACACTCTGCTTTTCCCCGACGTAGAACTCCTTGTATCGGCTCTCCGCAACCGGGAAATAAAATCACGTATCTTCGGTTGTTTCGGCTCATACAGTTGGGCTTGTCGTTCGGTCAAAGAGCTGACGGCATTCGGAGAGCAAATGCATTGGGATATGCCCGGCTGTCCGGTCGAAATGAAACAAGGCGGAAACGACGAATCGATGCAGCAATGCCGCGAACTGGCAAAAGCGATCGCCGACAAACTGCAAATGGCGTAATCTGTTTTCCATACGAATAAAGAAAGGAGGCGACAGCCTCCTTTCTTTATTTATTCAAAAACCGATCCACTTTTCTCCTTCACGCTTCACTCCGGAACGTCCGAAAATATATTCCATATCATCTACAAGAAAATAAAAGACTTTTGATTATATTTGTAAAATATAGGACGTGGTTCGGCAGAGTCAAATTCAAAAACTTCGTTTCCATTTGCCCCTGCACTCGACTTTCACTATATTTGTCAAAAGAAATTATGCTGTAAGCCATTCTTCGCCGTAAAAATATAGGAAAGGATAAATCACCGAAAAACACATAGCTTATCAATTACAGCCCAAACCCGACTCGCCATTCCGTTCTTCGGGAAATAGAAATTTCAAGACAGATACCATGAAACAACGGTCAACGAATGAAATATCATATAAAAAACTGACAAACGCAATCGTTCTATCGATTCTATTCGTCATAAACGGATACGGACAGAAAAGTTTTTGGCGCCTCCAAGTTATCGAGACACCCAATTATGTCGTCAAGTCGATTCTGCAAGATAGCGTGGGCCTGATTTGGCTGGCTACCAATGAAGGACTTTACAGATACGACGGAAGTGACATCAAACAATATTTCCCGATTCCCGACTGTCCGTTATCATCGAACCGCATAGACCGTATTCAAGAACACGCTTCCCACCATATCTTATGCCAACAGCGGAACACGATTGTCATGTTCGACCGGAAACGTGAAAAGTTCGGCAACTTGCCCGAAGATTTGCAACAACTGAAAGACGTACGGGAATACAAACGGAACAAAGCCGTACCCAACGACCGCTGGCAGGAAATTCTGGCATCGGTCGAGTGTCCCGAAGTCAACCGTATCTATATGCACACATACGACCGCGACAGTAACCTATGGATAGGTACAAGCAGCGGATTGTGGCTCATCACCCGTCAAACATCTCTGTTCGATAATATCGACAGAAAAAGCGAAGTTGTTACTTTTTCCCGCGATGATAAACAACGCGTATGGGTCGTATCGACCGACAACCGCATACAAATACACGACGCGACCATGAATCCGCTCGGCTATCTCTCCCCCGACGGACGTATCGTAAAGGGAAATACAGCCTTTCCTTATCCTATCCATTCTATCAAACAGGATCGTCGTGGAAATATCTTGATGACTGCAAGAGAAAACGGATTACTCATCTTGCAACCGCAAAACGGCGGGAACAGTTTCAAAATCAAGAAATTCAAAACCGATGCAACAAACCCGGAATATCCCGATTTCGAGAACATATACGAAATCCACATCGACCGGCAAGGTACGTTATGGGTCGGCGGACAGTACAATAAACTCAATATCGCCCGCCCGGACAGTACAGGCTCATATATTTTTTCCAACGCATCGACCGGTTTGAGTAAAGTTCAGGGTAAAATTCCCGAATCCATCAAAGGTTTTTTGGAACTCAAAGAGGATATACTGCTGATTTTCTCCGAGAACGGTTTATACTGTTGCAACACACGATTCAATGATTACAGCGAACTCCGGTTCTACCACCAAACACACGACAAGACCGATACGACCTCTCTCCCGCAAAACAATATATTAGCCGTTACGCAAAGCCGCAACGGTCAGGTCATACTTTCCTGCGGAGGCCAGTTATGCGAAATCGTCGGGAAAAACTACCTGCAAGAAAAAGTTCCTTTCCGAAAAATCGATACCCACCAATTTCCCGCTTCGGTCGCCGCTTTGTATAGCGACGACAAAGGCTTGGTTTGGGGAGTTACCAATCGTTCGGTATTCTCTTATGACCCGATAGAAAAAATCATAAACCATTACCCGCCCTCTTCTCCCAAAGAGGTAAGGCATTTTTCCATCAATCCGTTTTTCGCGCTGAACGATTCTTGTATCATGAAAGGGTGTCGCGAGGGCTGGGTACAATTCGATCCCCGGAAAGTCGCCAAACGCTCAAACTTCGCCCCTGTTTATATCTCGGAAATACGAACCCTCAAAACACAAAATTCCATTATCGTCGATACCGACACTATGATCTCTTTGCGGCCCGAGGAAAGAGAATTTTCCGTCCTGTTCTCGGTTCTCGACTACAATCGCACCTCCCCGGTATGGTACGCCTATCGCATGATCGGCAAAGATAAGGAATGGCTTCTTACCGAACAAAACGAGACCGCCCCTTATGTCGACCTCCCGGCCGGGAAATATACTTTTGCCGTGCGGTCCACCAATGGAGACGGCCGATGGCTCGACAATGAACGACAACTTATAATTGAAATACAACCCTACTGGTACGAAAAAACAAGCATACGCTGGTGCATGGCCATACTGCTTCTGCTGTCAATCGCCGGAGGTTGGAGACTCATCGACCGATACGTAAAAAAGCAGACTCAAAAAGCGATGGAAAAGTTACGGGCATTGCAACAAGAAGTCAGCGCACCCGACGTTATCCCTGTGCCAGACTCCGACTCATCGTTTTCCAGTCCCGAAATAACGGACAAGAACGATGCATTCAGCCGAAAACTTCTCGCTTACTTAGATGCTCATATCAGCGATACCGACCTCAAAGTGGAAGACTTGGCTTCACACCTGGGTATGAGCCGCAAACAACTCCTACAAAAAATGAAAACGTTATTCAACTGTACCCCGATAGACTTTATCATAGCGAACCGTATCACACGAGCGCTCCAATATATGCAGGGCAATAACGAAATGAGTGTCGCCGAAATCGCCTACTGTTCGGGATTCAACGATCCCCGGTATTTCAGCCGATGTTTTAAAAAGCATACGGGAAAGTCTCCCAGCGAATATCTCTCCAAAGTGAAAGGGAAACAATAAAATCGCAAAATATAAGAGAGATAGGACCGATGACCTACGCTCTACAAAAGGTGCTGTCATTCCGACGATCGTAGGGAGAAAGAATCTCTCGCAAAACGCATGTCATTCTGAATGTAGTGTAAACGAAGTGAAGAATCCCAAAGGAAAAACAAACCTCTTGCAGGAGATTCCTCATATTCATTCGGAATGACACTCCCGTAAAAACAAGGGATTCCTTGCATACGCTCAAAATGACATTATCGTTATGACGGTCTTTTCCCAAAAGGGTATTGTCATTCTGAGGTATGAAACACCGAAGAATCTCTCAATAAACGAGCATCTTGTATGAGAGAAATCTCTTTCGTTCGAGATGACATCGCAGTCTTACTGAAAGGCTTTGCCTTGAAAAATCTTCTTACTATCGTAGTCAGAGATTCCTCACATGCGTTCGGAATGACACTCGGGCAAAACAGGAGACGCTTCACACTTGGCCTACCCGCCTCAGTTCGGAACGACAAACGGGCCGTTACCCTCGATTCGGAATAAGAAAAAAGGCGAGCCGGATAAAACCGGCTCGCCCACCATAAAACTCTACATCAAAGAGTCATGAATCGTAAAAATCACTCACATCATTATTTTTGTATAAATTTCTTCCCTTTCTGTATATAGATACGGTTGGGTTCAACATGGAAGACCCGACGACCCATTACATCATAAATCGGTTCATCTTTCGATATTTGTTCATCGGCTTTTACTTCTTCGATCGCCGATCCGTCGGTCGTTGCCGACACCCGCATCTCTGCAACATACAAGAAATATGTATTGATTTCAGCATCGCCCGTAGCCTGCGGAGGAGTCATCGTGCGTCCGGCTTCCACATCGGCAATCACACGTACCCATACGGACTCTTTTTCTTCGAGCGCAGCAGGAAGCTCGGCTTCGAGCGGGAACCACAATCCTTGTCCCATCAAATCGGGATTCTCGGAATCGGCCGCTTCTTTGATCGTAACCGATGCAAGAGAAGTCCAACTCAATCCGTCCAAAGAATATTCGAGGTTTATTTTATCGGAACAATAACCGTCGGTACCCACAACAGCATGGAATTTTATATCGGAACAACCTTTGGTCGGGAATTTGATATAGACATAGCCCGGATTTTTGGTTACATCGAGCAAGTCGGAACTTTCTCTGATAGCGACACAATTACGGAGATCCAAAACGCGGCTGGAAAACTTATTGTTACGCGTGCTTACAAAAGAAGAATCCGATCCGTCGAATCCGGCATAAGCAAGTGTATAATCGCCGGTCCTCTTTGTATAATTAGCAGCTACCGGTGATGTAAGCGCTTCATTATTTTTTGTCAGTTGATCGAGATTCCAAGCCGCCAGATAATCGATTTCAGTAAATCGGGCTGTTATCGTCAAATCGCCTTCCAACACGATTTTATGTTCCAAATCGGTATTGCCGTCGCTCCAACCGTCGAATGTATTGAGTCCGTTACAATCGGCCGTCAATGTAATTTCATCACCGATGAAATATTGGTCTTTCAGGGGTTCTATATTCACTTTGGCCGATTGAGAACCTTCGACTTCACAAGAGAACGACGCTTTTATTTTCTGAACATCGGTGTACCATCTCTCGGCTCCGATAAATTTACCCTCTACAAGTCCTGAAACAGAAACTATTCCCGCTTCATAAATCTTTTCTCCCGTCCATACCGAGAAGTCTCCGCTTTCCCGGGCAGCAAAATCCGACCATTCCAATTCGGCCTCAGCCATCGTCATATTTCCGGTCGTATCACAATCCAACCACTCTCCTTCTCCTTCTTCATCAAGTTGCTCGCCTGTACTCCAAGGTGCGTAATTCTCGATGACATTGTTATGTGCATATAAAGAACCGTAAGAACCACTGAAAATTCCCGGTTTAATACCCTCCGGCAATGCCTGATTCTCTTCATTCACCCAATCGGGATAAAGGAAAAGATTGTTGTTGATATGAAATTCTGAACTTATACCACATACACCCGCTTGAATCAATGCATCTTTTTTAGCATTTGCCATAAACACACTGTTATTTTCAAAGCACAAATATAAGTCTGGTATATCTGCCAAACCCTCACTCACACGGGTTTGAGCAAAAATGGCCTTCATATTGGGCAAATTATAAAATGTATTGTTGACCATAAAAGCCTGAGAAACAGGCATTGAAAAACGGAACATCTCGGCTGATCCATATGCGTCATGGAAAGAACAATTGCTAACTTCGAACCACATAATTCCTCCACCGGGACACTCTGAACGGAACGGCCAACGGTCGAAATCGGTAAATTCGCAATTACGGAAAGCCAACGTATCCATATAAACCGGCTTTACACGACAAGAAACGATCTGAGAAGTTCCTGTACTGCGACGTGTAAGTTGCAAGTTTTCAAAAATCAAACTGAACGTATTCTCTTCACACGTATCGATGCCTAACTCAATTGATAATTTAGGATAATTGCCGGTTTCTTCTATCTCTTTTCCGATAATATAAAGTTTTCCTGCATAACAACTGGCCGAATCCAACGAATAACGGATTCCTTCAATATTTGCCATAACCCATATGGTATCTGCTTGGCCTATTGTCCTACCCATCGTTTGAAGTCCCGATGTAAATTCAGCTTTGTTCGTCGCTTCATGCGAGTCGGCCCATGCCGCCGTCGATAACAGCAACGCCCCCACGACAAAAGAAATAATCTTTTTCATAACATTTAATTTTTAAGTGTGTTTTTGTGTATCAATAAGGAAAGTAATATATACAAATCAAATGTTTATACCCTCAATTTTTGACAATGCGTTTGCTCAATATGCGCCCGTCTCCCATGTCGGCAACGACCACATAGCCCCCTCTATCGAGGCGTCCGAGCCACATATAGTCGCCTACGACATAATCGCAAGATACTCCGGAAAGGTTGTAGGCACGAAGAGCCGACGCCCCTTTTATGGAAACGGATTCCGAAGTAATCTGCCAATCGGCATCGGCACTTTCTTGCTCCGTTACAGGAATACCCGATTCCAAAGATTGGCATTGTTTCGTAATACTATTGACCAGCGTACTAAGATAATACTCCAACCAACTGTAACCCGATTTATGGATCTCCAATGCATCATTGGGATCGGAGGGGTCGAGGCCGTACATATCTTCCCAATTATCGGGAATACCGTCGCCGTCGCTGTCGAGCTTATTCCTCAATTCCAGCTCGGTAGCCGTATATTCCACGTATCCGCCGACATCTTCGGGAGCATCGATCAGACCGCCCGTACTACCGTTGGAACCCTGATTTCCTACTGCATAACTGTAACCTCCGGTACGTACGTCATTCACCACACGCTCATCGATGGCATCACGTCGAAGGCAGCAACCGCCATAATAAAGTACCTTTTCATAAGCAATCTCAGCAGTGTGGGTTGTAGTTGGTTTAACGAGAAATTCACGAGAGGAAATATAATCATCTTTCGTTACAAATTCATTTTCATCAACATGAAGTCCCTCATAGTTATCCTCATCTGTCGCCTTGGCATAACTTACAGCTTTCGAACCCAGATATGGACTGGAATAGTCGAAACGATTTCCACTTACATAAAAATCTCCGTGCGTATAAAATTCCGTGTTAAACCCGGCTTGGGTAATACGTCCGGCAATCTGAGCCTTTTGATCGGTGGCAGGTCCCGGTTTATAGTAGTTGTTGACGAAATTATAACTTCCGCCACCGCCACCGTAACAACCCAATACAGGGCCCCAGTTATAAATGACGTTGTTGCGCATATCGATAAGAATTTCTTCGGGAAACTCATCATTGCCAACAAGTCTCGGTGTACGGCTGTAATGATGCGCTAACAGATTATGATGGTAAGAAGCGTTTTTTCCACCCCAAAGCCCACCATACCCGTGAGCACCTTTCACATGCGTAGAGGCGGCAAGGCTCTCGGTAATGTAACACCACTGCATCGTAAAATTCTCTACTCCGTAAAACGAAGCCGTCTCGTCAACGCTCCAAGAGAACGAACAGTGGTCGACAATAATATCCTTTTGGTTACGTGCCCAAGCCGCATCGGTCTCAGCCCCGGAATCATCGCCCAACCGGCTGCGAATGTAGCGCACAATCACATTATCGGTTTTAATGTGGAAACAATAATTTTTCAAACAAATACCATCTCCGGGTGCCGTCTGTCCGGCAATCGTTACATCACCATTGACAATGACAAGATCGCTTTTAAGTTCGATAGTTCCGGCCACATCGAATACAATGGTACGGGGTCCTTTCTGCTCGACAGCGTAACGAAGCGATCCCGTATTTCGGGCATCGTCTTCGAGCGTCGTAACATGATACACTTTTCCTCCACGACCGCCTGTTACATAACACCCGCCGCCTTCGGCACCGGGGAAAGCCAACAATTTGTCCTGAGCAGTACCGGCAACGGCCGCGCTCAACAACAGAGCCACGTTTGCCGTGCGCAAGAACGATTTCAATTTGATTCGATTCATAGCAATTTCATTTTAAGATATACTCTATTTTTATTCCCGATTCCAGTCTCCTTACTCCATTACGCATCTCCGATGAGATATATACCCGATAAAATACGTTATCCGATGAATACAAGACATAATGCATTTCATGGCGGTAAGGTTATATATCGATTCACAAAGTTAGAATCCGGGGAGAATCGAATGTGGATTCTATGGCAAAATCATGTGGACTTTTTATCCCTTAGTCAAAAAATCCACATTTATGGTCATTTTTTAGGAATTTACTTTTCCTATATTCCTCACTGCCGTCGCCATATCTCGATATGGGTAGCATTTTGCACCGCTCCACCTCTCCCCTTCGTCCTCGGGAGTACGCACAACATTACAGATCGATAAGCCCAATTCACAAATAAATACCCCTTTATGCTCAAAAAGCATAAAGGGGTATTATTATCTTCACAAAGGGGATTCCCCCTCTTGAATGAAAACAGGATGTGTCTTACCGGCGAATATGAATCTGAATGGCTTTTTCGACCGGTTGCTCACTGACGAATATCAAATATCCGCCCCCTCCGGCACCGCTCAGTTTCCAGCCCAAGACCGAATCTTTATGACGGTCGATCTCCACCTGTATATCATCGTACATCATATTGGGGAACATGGCTATCTGTGCTTCAAATGCTTTTCGCATCTGTTCTCCAAAAGCACGTGCATCGCGTGCCACAACAGCATCCCAGCAAGCCCGGGCAGCATCGCTCAGCGCTTTGGCATTCTCGGGTGTTACATGCGTATCGGCCAGCACATCGTATGACGAACGCCGGGGATAAAGCGGATAAAGCCATATACGCTCTTCGATCCATTTCAACAATTCGGGATCGGTATTGCTTTCTATCTTCTCGGGCCAATAATCGCCGTTATATTCGAGCTTGTTCAAACCCGGCATGACGATACCCAACGAATCCTGAGAGCCGCTGACATATTTTGTTCCGGGAGGATTCTCAAAACAGAAAAGCGTCTTTGCCAATTTCTCCCTATCGCCTTCGGGTATATCGGTCTGCCACAGCTCAACCGCCTTTTTACGGGAGGAAGTGGACATTCCGCTCCGGTCATTGAACTCATATTCGGGTTCGATAGAAATCGTCAATACGGGGCCGGCGCAACAAGAGCTGACGAAAGGCTGGTCGAGCCAACCGCCGGCCAAATCGATACGGTAAGGTATGCGGCACTCTTTGCGCAACATGGTCGTGGAACGCACCGGCAGATTGGCGTGAGGGAGACGCTTGCTCACCATATATTCTATACCCAGTTCCTTGCATAACTGTTCTTTCAGCGGGGTCGCACCATCGGAATTCACAAAAAAGATATCGGGTTTGAGTTCCCGTAACTCTTTTTCAAAATCGAGCAATCCGCTGCCGCTATTCACCCACGCGTCTTTTACAACCCGAAGCGCCTTGACCATATACAAGCGTTCGGCTTCGGTATTGATGGTCTTACGAGCTTTCAGCTCATAGATCGTCTTATCGGAACCTATACCGACATACAAATCGCCATGCGAAGCCGCTTCTGTGAAGAAAGCCACATGCCCGCTATGCAGCATGTCGTAACAACCCGATACGAAAACTTTTTTCTTTTTCATTCTAATGTCAATAAATTATCTGTTCGTGATTTCACTTTGAGTATTCTTTTATATGTTGTTCGTCTTCCAGCCGGCATATCAGCAATGTACCGTCTTTCTCGGCTACGATATAACCGTCGAGCCCCTGCACGACGACCCGTTTTCCCGCCGGGACATGCACGATGCAACGGTGTGAATCTATCATCTTCACGGAATCTCCCACGCAGGCATTGCCGGACTCGTCTCTCGGCAACAAGGTATGCAAGGAACCCCATGTTCCCAAATCGGACCAGCCGAAATCGGCCGGAAAGACATACATATCCGAAGCCTTTTCCATGACGGCATAATCGACCGATATATTCTCGCAAAGCGGAAACATCTCATCGACGGCCGATTGCTCGTCGGGTGTATAAAACGAAGGTGCAAGGCGGTCGAATATATCGGCCATCGCGGGACAATGGGTGCGGAAAGCTTTTTCAAGGGTCTGCACATGCCAAAGAAAAAGTCCCGAATTCCAAAAGTAATTACCCGCCTGCAAATACTGTCGCGCAACATCGAGCGAAGGTTTCTCCCGAAACGATTCTACGGGAAGGATTTCTCCGGCCGACACCCCGCTTTGCCGTGCGGCGATATATCCGTAGCCGGTCTCGGGACGGGTAGGTCGCATGCCCAGTGTGAGTATAGCCCGATCTTGATTTATAAAATCCAACGACTCGGAAATAACCCGCTGAAATTCGGGAACATCCGTTACTATATGGTCGGACGGCGTAACGACAATCGCCGCATCGGGGTTTTTCGACTTGATTTTCCAACCGGCATAAGCGATACAAGGCGCCGTATTGCGCATACACGGTTCGAGCAGGATATTCGATGCCGGTATGTCGGGGAGCTGTTCCCGCACCAAACGTTCATACCGTTTCGAGGTTACGACCCACATGTTTTCGGGACGAACGACCGACATGAAACGGTCGGCCGTAAGCTGTATCAACGATCGCCCGCAACCGGTAATATCGATAAATTGTTTGGGAACCTCGGGAGTACTCATCGGCCAAAAACGACTGCCGATTCCCCCTGCCATAATAACGAGATGTGCCTCTCCTGCCATTTTCACACGATTCATTCTAATTGCTCGCTAAGATATGGCATTCTTTTTTTTTAAGCAAATAAAGCTAATGAAAAGAACCATATCGGGCTGTCGCACATTATACAGAAACGACCCTTTTATGTTCAATATATCCATATCGAATTCAAAATTTTTTTTACAAATCATTTATTTCCAGGCAGAACAGCTTTTTGGAATCCTCTTGGAAAATAAATACTCGGAGAAAAAAATCGAATACCGTATTTTATATTGCACAAAATAGCCTATATTTGTGCAGTTTTTTTGAAACAGAAATTAAGATGACACCGACAGAAGTCGCCCTCAAAGAAAAAGAACCCGCTATATTACAATCTTTTAGCGGTATATTTCCCTCTATCGACACATTTTACGCCACTTGCTATCTCATAATCCGCAATGGTCATCAATGGGAACAGGAAAAGTCGGACATGTGGGAAAAAAAATGTGAAACCGTTGCTTGGTTCCGCCATAAAATAGAACGTATCCTGACCCAAAACGAATTGCCGGGCGAAGATATCGTCGCCGATATAGCAAGCGATTACTTCGAAGACTATGTTCATTACATCGACCGGGCTTTCGACATAAGCAACGACGAATACATCAATTATATCAAGCAACTACAACTCATCTGAAAACACCGATAAATCCGAATCATAATGGACAAAAGTTTCAACGCATATATCGAAAACTCCATCCGAGACAACTGGGAGCTGACCGCACTGAGCGATTTCAAAGGAGTTTCTTACAGTTATAAAGACATCGCCCGCAAAATAGAAAAGATGCATATCCTGATGGATGCGGCCGGCATAAAAAAAGGAGATAAAATAGCCATCTGCGGCCGTAACTCCTCACACTGGGCCGTCGCATTTTTCGCCACTCTCACTTACGGGGCTGTCGTAGTACCTATCCTGCACGAATTCAAGCCCGATAATGTGCATCACATCGTCAATCATTCCGAAGCAAAGCTCCTTTTTGTCGGCGACGTAGTATATGAGAACCTCGATAAGAACAAAATGTCTAACCTATCGGGTATTATCCTCATCAACGACTTCTCGGTTCTGCATAGCAAAAGCAAAAAACTGACCGATGCCCGGGAACATCTCAACCAATATTTCGGAGACAAATATCCCGAACGGTTCCGCCGGGAAGATGTTTCTTATCACAAAGATAGCCCCGAGGAGCTGGCTCTCATCAATTATACATCGGGATCGACAGGTTTCTCCAAAGGGGTCATGCTTCCTTACCGTAGCTTGTGGACCAACCTGAAATACTGCTATGAGAATTTTGAATTCCTACACCCGGGAGACCCCATCGTATCGATGCTCCCGATGGCCCACATGTACGGATTGATGGTAGAACTGTGCACATGTTTCGCCAAAGGTTGCCACATACACTTCCTTACGCGTGTTCCTTCACCGAAGATCATCATGGACGCATTTGCCGAAGTGAAGCCCCGCCTCATCATCACCGTACCTCTCATCATCGAAAAAATCATTCGCAGTAAAATATTTCCCATGCTGGAAAAACCGCTTATGCAAGTGCTGATGAGAATTCCCCTCATCAATACGCAATTGCAACAGCAGATCAAAGCCAAGCTCGAAGAGGCATTCGGCGGGAACATGTTCGAAATCATTATCGGCGGAGCGGCTCTCAACCACGAGGTGGAAATCTTCCTCCACAAAATAAATTTCCCCTATACTGTCGGGTACGGCATGACCGAGTGTGCCCCGCTTATTTCCTACGCACCGTGGGATAAAGCCCGGGTCGGCTCTTGCGGTCGGGTAATAGACCGAACAGAAGCCCGCATCGACTCGGCCGACCGAGCCCGTATCGTCGGCGAGCTGCATGTCAAGGGAGACAGTGTGATGCTGGGATACTATAAAAATCAAGAGGCAACCGATGCCGTGCTGAAAGATGGTTGGCTCAATACCGGCGATCTCGCCGTCATCGACGATGACAACTACATCTACCTCAAAGGGCGCAGCAAAAGTATGATTTTGGGACCATCAGGGCAAAACATTTATCCGGAAGAGATAGAGGCAAGAATCAACAACCTGCCCTATGTCAATGAATCTATCGTCATCGAGCAAGAGGGAAAACTCATCGCCCTGATTTATCCCGATTTCGAGAATGCCGAAAAACAGGGTTTAACCAATAAAATCGAAGAGGTAATGGAGGAAAACCGTATTACGGTGAATAAAATTCTCCCGGGTTACAGCCAAATTTCCAAAATAAAAATATACTACGAAGAATTTGAAAAAACACCGAAACGCAGTATCAAACGGTATCTTTACCAAAACGCGTAAATACTATATCTGCAAAGATAGGGGGCGCGACAGAAAACTGTTGCGCCCCCTATCTTAATTCCAAAATCTACAACTTCTCTTGTAAATATTTTCCGGTATAAGATTGCGGGCAACGCACCACTTCCTCGGGAGTACCGCAACACACGACATGACCGCCGGCCTCTCCGCCTTCGGGACCCATATCGATAATGTAATCGGCGCACTTGATTACCTCCATATTATGCTCCACGATCACCACCGTATGACCGTTGGCTATCAATGCATCGAATGCCGCCAAAAGTGTCTTTATATCGTGAATGTGCAATCCGGTCGTCGGCTCGTCGAAAACGAAAATCGTCGGTTCCTGTTTTTCATTACTGAGAAAATAAGCCAACTTCACCCGTTGATTTTCTCCCCCGGAAAGCGTAGACGAAGTCTGCCCCATCTTGATATACCCCAGACCGACATCTTGCAGGGGTTTCAATCGCCGTACGATTTTCTTCTCGGCGGTTCCGCTGCTTTCCGAGAAAAACTCTACGGCCTGATTGATCGTCATATCGAGAACATCGGCAATATTTTTACCCCGGTATTCCACTTCGAGTATATCGGGTTTGAAACGCTTCCCATGACACGACTCGCAAGGTAAAACAAGATCGGCCATAAACTGCATCTCTACGGTAATCGTTCCATCGCCCTTACACTCCTCGCAACGACCGCCCTCGACATTGAAAGAAAAGTAGGCTGCCGTAAATCCCATCTGCTTGGCAGCCTGCTGCTCGGCAAAGAGTTTGCGTATTTCATCGAAAGCCTTCAAATAAGTCGCCGGATTGGAACGGGAAGAATGTCCGATAGGATTCTGGTCGACAAACTCTATATGTTTCATAAGCGATACATCGCCCGACAAACGTCCGTAAGTACCCGGCATTACCCCTTCATCGTCATAGCAACGCGCCAAAGAACGATAAAAGACATCTCTGACGAGCGACGATTTTCCCGAACCGCTCACTCCGGTAACTACCGTCATGACGTAAAGCGGAAAACGCACGTCGATATTTTTCAGATTATTATGCACGGCGCCTTCTATCTCGATGTAATTGTGCCACGACCGCCGTTGCACCGGAACGGGAATACTTTCTCTGCCGGTAAGATATTTGGCAGTATAACTGCGCTCGGCATTCACCAATCCTTCCGACGTTCCTTGATAGACGACTTCTCCCCCCAGACGCCCGGCCTGAGGACCGATGTCGATGATATAATCGGCAGAGCGGATAATGTCTTCGTCGTGCTCGACGATAATCACGGTATTGCCCAACTGTTGAAGCCGGCGCAAAACCTGAATAAGCAAAGCGGTATCGCGCGAATGCAACCCGATACTCGGCTCGTCGAGAATGTAAAGCGAACCGACCAGACTGCTACCCAACGATGTCGCCAAATTGATACGCTGGCTCTCTCCGCCCGAAAGCGTCGACGACAACCGATTGAGGGTAAGATACCCCAACCCCACATCGGACAAAAATTTCAAACGGTTATTTATCTCGGTAAGCAAACGTTTCGCCACAGCGGCATCGTACTCGTCAAGCGTAAGATCGCTGAAAAAACGCCGCAATTCGTCGATAGAAAGCACGACAAGTTCGGCAATGGACTTTCCTCCGACCTTCACATACTGCGCCTGCGGCTTCAACCGCCCGCCATGACACTCGGGACAAATCGTCTTTCCCCGGTAGCGGGCCAACATGACCCGGTACTGTATCTTATATTGGTTCTCTTCGACCATGCGGAAGAAATCATTGATTCCCTTAAACAGAGAATTGCCATTCCACAAAAGTTTCTTCTGCGCCTCGGTAAGTTGATAGTACGGACGATGTATGGGAAAACGAGACAAATCGGCTACGCTTATCAGAGCTTTTTTCCATTCGCTCATTTTCTCGCCTTTCCAGCAGACTACGGCATCGTCATACACCGAAAGGGATTTATTGGGTATCACCAAATCTTCATCGATACCGATGACCTTTCCGAAACCCTCGCATACGGGACAAGCGCCGACCGGACTGTTGAAATTGAACATCAAATCGTTCGGTTCTTCAAAAACCATACCATCGGCCTCGAAACGATTGGAAAAAGTATGCGACTCGATACCGTCGTCGGTATAAAAACGCAACAGGCACTCACCATGTCCTTCGTAAAAAGCGGTCTCGACCGAATCGGACATACGGCTCACGGCATCGTTCGTGCGGGAAACGACCGAACGGTCTATCAATAGAAAAATCCGCGCCTCTTTCAAGTCTGCATCGTTCTTCTGCAACAAATCCTCGATGCGCACGACTTCACCGTTGTACTCGGCACGGTTATATCCGCCTTTCAGGAATATATCGAGAACGGTATGCGGCTCGCGGTCTTCGGGAAATCGCAACGGTGTAAAAAGAGCCATGCGCGTACCGTCGGGGTACGACAAGATACATTGCACCACATCTTCGACCCGGTGCTTTTTCACTTCTTTCCCCGACACGGGAGAATACGTTTTCCCCACACGGGCAAAAAGCATACGCAAATAATCGTATATCTCGGTCGATGTTCCTACCGTGGAACGCGGATTACGGGTATTCACTTTCTGCTCGATAGCAATTGCCGGCGGAATCCCTTTGATGTAATCGCACTCGGGTTTACTCATTCGTCCGAGAAATTGCCTGGCATAAGCCGAAAGGCTCTCGACATAACGGCGTTGTCCCTCGGCATAAAGAGTATCGAATGCCAACGACGACTTACCCGACCCGGAAAGACCTGTGATAACGATAAGTTTGTTGCGGGGTATCTCCAAATCGATATTTTTCAAATTATTGACCCGGGCCCCTTTTATGGATATGAATTGTTCTGACATACTTGCCACGTATTGTATAAGATGCAAAGATAAGGATAAACCTCATATGCACGAACGGAATATATTCTCTATTTGCTCTCGGATTACCGTTTTTTCACGCATGGAATTATGAAAGAAACAAAAAAGCTTATTTTTTCGCCGGCCGAACGATACAAGCCACGATTTTTTTGTTATCTTTGTAACAAACCCATAAAATTTTCGGTATTATGAAATGTGCATCTTTATTAGCAGGATTCCTCACCGGCGCAGCCATCGGTGCAGCCTTAGGAATACTCTTCGCTCCCGAAAAAGGTGAAGACACGCGTAGCAAAATCAATGAGGTCCTCCGAGAAAACGGTATCAAACTGAGCCGCGAGGACATGGAAAACCTTGTCAACAAAATCGCAGCCAAGCTGAAACTCGACAAAGCTGTTGAAAGAGAAGATTGATTTTTCCAAGCTCAAAAGATTTTCCCGGCAGTATAGTATCGATTGTCGGGAAAATCTTTATGTAATTTCTTGAACATATTCTACTTATGAATACCAATACAACTCCATCACTGAGACAAATCATCGCAGAAATCAGACAATACCTGTCGCTCCAATACGAATGGGTAAAACTCGACGGAGTCGAGAAACTGACACGCATCGTATCGGCACTCGTTCTGCTTATCATTTCGATTATCCTCATCTCCATCACATTGTTGTACCTTTCTCTCTCGGCTGTTCATTACCTCGAATCCTATACGGGAATCATTGCCGCCTATTCCATCATCGCCGGCGCATTTTTCCTGCTCTTCGTTCTTCTTTGGCTTTTACGTCGTCCTTGTGTGATCAATCCCATTTTGCGTTTCCTGTATAAAATCTTTATCACCCCCAAAGAAGATCAAAACGAACTTACTCAAAATAAAAATAACGAGTTATGAACGATACGAAAATAACGATGAAATCATTGGCCCGGCAAAAGGCCGATGTGCGGGCAAAGATAGCCAGACAACACAGCGAACTCTCCCAAACGTATTGGGACACACTCGCCCCGTTTTACAGACTGGGAAATTCGCCGTTTTCGGTGCTGAAACGGTTCTCGGTAGGTGTCGCCCTATTCGAAGGGGCTATCACCAGTTTGCGAATGATAAGAAAAGTACGCAGTTTATTCCGGAAATAGATCTTTTTGTCCTTAAATGGTCTATTCTCGCAGAAAACGCAAAAATACTCCGAAAGTTTTCCGTATTTCAAATGAATATATTATCTTTGCCCTCAAATTTATAAAGAAAACTCAAAAAAAAGAATTATGAAAAAGAACTTGCTTTATTTGCTTATGTTTTTGGCTATGCCTCTCGCATTTGTTGCCTGCGGCGATGACGAAGATGATGACAACAACAATAACAATGGCATTACAACACCCATAAACGCTACGGGAGAATACGATGGCAATATCGAAATTCTCGTAAATGGAGAAAATTTCTTTCAAGCCGTTAACCCAGATATTACTTCAAGCCCAGTTTCTTTTACCATCAATCAACAAGCCAACGCCACCTCTCTCTCTATCAACGACTCGATCTTAATATTGGGAGAACTTGTTCTCCAAGTTGACGGAGTCCCCAGTACAGCCGACAGTGAAAAGTTGACATTGAACGGTATCAATATGGATTTGGAGAAAAATATCATAGGAATGGATGTTATTATCAACACTCTGACAGGAAATATTACCAAAGCCGGTGCTGCCCAACTTTCTATCGAAGCATCTGCCTTTAAAGATACTCCCGCAGAACAAACAGTAAACATCGAAATCTCCGCACAGAAAAAATAATCATTAAACAAGATTATAAAATAAACTGGGATATGTCTGCGGGACATATCCCAGTTTTTATTTCAACCTCTTTCAAAGTCAGAGATTCCTCACACTCGTCTTTCAACTTCGGTTCGGAAAAACATAGCTGTCATTCTGAACGAAACGAAGTATAGTGAAGAATCTCCTCCCGAGCGCACACCATTCTGAGGTATAAAACGCCGAAGAATCTCCCGCCATGAGAAACGGCGTATCAGAGACTCCTCACATGCGTTCGGAATGACACTCGGGCAAAACAGGAAATCCCTCACACTCGGCCTACCCGCCTCAGTTCGGAATGACAAGGGGCTGCTGTTCTCAAAAACACTGTCATTCCAACGACCGTGAAAGAGGAAGTACTTTCCCACACAACGTATGTCATTCTGAACGAAGTGAAGAATCTCAAAGGAAAAACAAACCTCTTGCCGGTGGTTCCTCATATTCATTCGGAATGACAGACAAAAGGAGTACGACGAGAACCCGAGCAAAGCGTTTCCAATAAAGTAATTCTCCATATACGGTTTTTGAGATAAAAACGGGCTGAATGACATATAATTTTCTATTTTTGTATATATCAAAAAAACACGAATCATGAGCCGTATTGCTAAACAACTGACCGACCTTATAGGAAATACGCCACTACTCGAATTGACAGGTATTTCTCAAAAATATGGAGCTTACGCCCGAATCGCCGCCAAACTGGAATCTTTCAATCCCGGCGGTAGCGTAAAAGACCGCACGGCATTATCGATGATAGAAGATGCCGAGGTGCGGGGCATACTATCGCCCGGGGCAACGATCGTCGAACCGACAAGCGGAAATACAGGAGTCGGTATAGCTTGGATAGCCCGAGTAAAAGGATACAAAACGATTCTTACCATGCCCGAAACAATGAGCCTTGAACGGCAACGGCTACTACGGGCTATGGGAGCAGAATTGGTGCTTACGGAAGGAAGTAAAGGCATGTCGGGAGCCATAGCAAAAGCCGAAGAATTATTGGGATCGATAACCGGAGCAATCATGCTACGGCAATTTGAGAATGCCGCCAATCCGGAAATCCATAGAAACAGTACGGCCGAAGAGATATGGCGGGACACCGACGGTGAAGTTGATATTTTTGTCGCCGGAGTAGGTACGGGAGGAACATTAATGGGTGTTTCGGAGGGATTGAAACGCCATAAACCGACCGTATGGGCCGTAGCAGTGGAACCCGATTCTTCACCGGTCCTTTCGGGAGGAATGCCGGGAACGCATAAAATACAAGGAATCGGAGCCGGTTTCGTTCCGGAAATTTACCGTAAAAAACTGGTCGATGAAGTGATACGTGTAACAGATACAGATGCGTTGCATATGGGACGGGAACTCGTTGCTTGCGACGGAGTACTGGCCGGTATCTCTTCGGGGGCAGCCGTAAGTGCAGCCTTGCGTTTGGCCTGCCGGGAAAAGAACAAGGGAAAATTGATCGTTGTATTATTGCCCGATACCGGAGAACGGTATCTCTCGACCGAACTTTTTGCATTCCCGGAGTAACATTTTCATAGAGAGGAGTGCTTCGAGACTATGCCCTTCAAAATCGTAAAAACATTTTTATTTCATCGATGTAAAAGAAATTTCGGACATATCACAAATCTTTTTATACAAGGAAAGCGATATACTCCTACCGTAAAACCGCACAAAAATCGTATCTTTGTCTCCAAAATTAACGGCGATCATACCCTGACATCATTTACCCAAGTCGTTTCTTGGGAGGGATATATACGCCTTTCCTAAAAACCTTTTTATGAAAAGAATTTTTACACTTATTCTTCTATCCTGCCTGTTCATCGGCTCGATATGGGCAGAAAGCCCGTACAGAAAGAAAACTTTCGACTTGTTCGTTACAGGAAATATCCTGCAATGGGAAAGTGTCATCGATACAATGAAAAACGACCCGGCCTGCCAATCTCTCGAAGATAAAGAAGAACTGCTCTCATACTATTACGGACTTGTGGGACACCTCATCGACCTCAAAGAGAAGAAACACGCCCGTAAAGTTCTCGACAACGCCCTGTCCATCATCAAACCTCTGGTCGACGAAAATCCCGAAAACGGTCGGTTGTCAGGTCTTATGGCCAATTTTCAGGGATTCCAAATCGCCCTCTCCCCCCTCAAAGCGACAACTTTGGCGCACAGTATGCTGCAACGCGCCAATAAAGCCGAAAAAATATCTCCCGATGATCCCGATGTAAATATTTGGAGTGCGAATATCTTGTTTTACATGCCTAATGTTTTCGGCGGAGATACCCAATTATCGAGGAATTATTACCGAAAAGCATTGCAGTTATACGAGGGAAACGAGGCCCTACGTACCAACAACTGGATGTATCTGCAACTTATCATAACTCTCGGACTGGTCGAAGAGAAAGACGGAAACTACGAGAAAGCTCATGAATATTTCAGTAAGGCGATGGAACTCTATCCGGAATATCCTCACCTCAAAAATGTCTTGTACCCCCGAATTCTGAATGAACTCGGAAAATCTTAATATCGATTTTATGAAATATACCGAAATCCGACTCAATGTCAAAGCCGATGACGTATCATTGGTTACCGACGTCATCGCCGCTTTGCTGGCCGAGGCCGGATATGACAGTTTTGTACCCGATGCAACAGGTGTCTGTGCCTATATTCCCGAAAATAAATATTCCGAATCGGCTCTGCGACAAATTATCGACAACCTGCCCATTGACGCAAAAGTCGACTGGACTTGTAAACATTTTGCCGACCAAAACTGGAACGAAGAATGGGAAAAACACTACTTCCAACCTATCGTAGTCGATAACGAATGCGTAATACACAGTACATTCCATACCGATATACCCGACGTCCGTTACAAAATAGTCATCGATCCCAAAATGGCATTCGGGACAGGCCATCATGAAACGACATCGCTCATGCTCGAATGGATATTGAGACATGATTTCGAGGGAGAGAATGTCCTCGATATGGGTTGCGGGACTGCGATTCTCGCCATACTCGCCCGTATGCGCAATGCCGAACATGTTACGGCAATCGACATAGACGAATGGGCTTACGAAAATGCAAAAGAAAACATACGCCTCAATGGAACCGACCGTATCGAGGTGTTGTTGGGAGATAAACATCTGCTTCATACGGGTCTCTCATTCGATACCATTCTCGCCAACATCAACCGAAATATACATCTCGACAACATGCAGGCATACGCATCGGTCATGCACGCAGGCAGCACAATCTATATGAGCGGATTTTATATTCAAGACCTACCGATTTTGCAAGAGTGCGCCGAGCAGTACGGTCTGCATTACAAAAAGCATTTGGAAAAAAACAATTGGGTCGCCGCCCGATTCGAGAAAGAATAAGCGTAAAGGCATCTGTTTTTACAGATGCCTTTTTTTATTGTAACAAAGAGCGAAGGTAAGCCTCGTTCACCGCAGGGAGCACCAATTCCGTATCGCGTTTGCGCATCTCCGCCACACCGACGTTCATTTCTTCCAAATTCTCCTGCAAAGCGGTAAATACCCGAGATGAAACGGAGATTTCTTTTCCCGATGTCAAATCGCACACATATTTGTCCCGCTCGATACGCACATGAGAAAAATAGCGGTAAAGCGCGACCTTGACCTGAGCCATAACATCGGCATCGACTTTCTCTCCCTCCCATACCGTACGGGCCACTGCATACATATCTACATCGATAAAACGATTTTCACCCACATATTTTTTCACTAACGAGGTATCGGTCTCTTGTGCATATAAGGCACCCCACACAGCTTCGTTGTCAATCCTTTGACAAGAAGACACGATGCCTACCATACATAATCCTATAAGAAAACGTCTCATACGCACCTCCTCCTTTTTCTAAATATAAAAGAAAAACGACCGGCAATTTAAGTTTGCCGGTCGCACAAATATCAAGTTTTCGAGAAACGGCAATTTTACTCCTCTTCGCTTTCCTTCATATTGTGGAATACATTCTGTACATCTTCGTCTTCCTCAATACGTTCGATAAGCTTTTCGATTTGAGCTCGTTGTTCGTCGGTAACCTCTTTCGTGTCGTTAGGTATGCGTTCGAACTCGGCACTGGCAATTTCAAAGCCATTGTCTTCGAGATATTTCTGTATGGCATTGAACGACTCGAACTCTCCGTAGATTACGATTTCTTCTTCATCGGCATCGACCTCGTCGACACCGAAATCGATCAATTCAAGTTCGAGATCTTCGAGAGACACACCGTCTTTGGGTTTGACATGGAACACGCTCTTATGTTCAAAAAGGAAAGAAAGGCTTCCCGACGTCCCGAGCGATCCTCCGAATTTATTGAAATAACTACGGACATTGGCTACGGTACGATTGTTATTATCCGTCGCCGTTTCTACAACAATGGCGATACCGTAAGGGCCATATCCCTCGAAAAGGACTTCTTTATAATCGCCCTCATCTTTCGAGGTTGCTTTCTTGATTGCACGTTCGACATTTTCTTTGGGCATATTGGCTGCCTTGGCATTCTGCATAAGCACACGCAAACGAGGATTGGCATCGGGATCGGGACCACTGGCTTTTACTGCAATAGAAATTTCTTTTCCGAGTTTGGTAAAGGTACGTGCCATGTTGCCCCAACGTTTGAGTTTGCGGGCTTTTCGGTATTCAAATGCTCTTCCCATATTGGTATTTTCTTTTTATTTTATTGTAAATGAATTTATCTCAATGATGCACCCAACTTATTCTGCAAATTTGCTACGACACGACTCATGATATGCTCGATCTGCTTATCGTTGAGAGTCTTGGTCTCGTCTTGCAACAACAAGGATATGGCATACGACTTCTTGCCTTCGGGCAGATTCTTTCCTTCATACACATCGAAAAGCGTTACTTCTCTAATCAGTTTTTTCTCCGATTCGAGAGCTACTTTCTCGACTTCGGCAAACGTGATTTTCTTATCGAGCAACAAGGCCAAGTCGCGTTTTACGGAAGGGTATTTGGGAATATCGGTAAATGTAACTTTCTTTCCCATCAATCGCATAAGCAACGTCCAATGCAAATCGGCGAAACATACTTCGACATCGATACCGAATTTTCTCAGGATCTTGCCCGATACGATACCCACTCGTCCGAGTTCTTTCCCATCGCGAGTCGCTATATCCAAAGCTGCCGAGAAAAGTTCATCGGCCGTCTGCGTCATTACGATACGTCCGCTCTCTACCCCTAAACGGGTAAAAATGTTTTCTACATAGGCTTTGAGTTCGAACACGTTCGTTTTCTCATCGGCATGTGCCCAATTTCCCGACACACGATTTCCGGTAATCCACAACCCAAGATGCATCGATTCGCGATAAGGATTCAAAACTTTCTGAGACGCATCGGCCTCGGGATCGAACGAATAACAGTTTCCGAACTCGAACAAATGTAAGTCGGGACGACGACGATTGATATTGTGGGCGACACTCTCCAATCCGCCGAAGAGAAGGGTCTGGCGCATGACACTGAGGTCGGCACTCAACGGATTCATCAATTTCACGCAATGAGATTCGGGATAAACGTTCAGATCGGTGTAGTACGATGATTTAGTCAACGAGTTATTCATAATTTCGTTGAACCCACAACCGACGAGCTGCTCGGCAATCAGATTCTGAAGCCCGAAACTGTTATCGGTAGCTGTCTTATAGGAGAGATTGGAATGTACTGTATCGGTAAATTCGACATTATTATAACCGTAAATACGCAAAATATCTTCGATCACATCGACGTCCCGGCGCACATCAACCCGATAGGTCGGAACCATCAACGACAATACGCCGTCTTTTTCTTCAACGATCTCCATTTCGAGCGATGCAAGAATACTCTTGACCGTATCTTCGGGAATTTCTTTTCCCACCAACGCATTGATATGGTCATAACCGAGGGTTACCGGATAATTGCTGATGGGCTGAGGATAGACATCGACAATATCGCCGACAATCTCACCGCCGGCCAATTCTTTCACCAACATAGCGGCACGTTTGAGTACATACAACGTATTATTGGGATCGGCCCCCCGCTCGAAACGGAACGACGAGTCGGTATTCAAGCCATGACGACGTGCCGTCTTACGCACCCACATGGGATTGAAATAGGCCGACTCGAGAAAGACATCGGTCGTCTGCATCGTAACCCCCGATTGCAAACCGCCGAATACGCCGGCAATACACATACCTTCACGTTCATTGCAAATCATCAGATCTTTGTCGGAAAGTTTACGTTCCACCTCGTCGAGCGTCGTAAACGGCGTACCTTCGGGCAAGGTCTTCACGATGATTTTCTCACCGGCAATCTGTGCCACATCGAAACAGTGCATCGGTTGTCCCGTCTCATGCAGCAAATAGTTGGTTATATCCACGATATTATTGATGGGGCGCAAACCGATAGCCAACAAATGTTTACGCAGCCACTCGGGACTCTCGGCCACTTTCACGTTACGTATCGTCAGACCGCTGTACCGAGGACACGCATCGCCATTCTCGACGGTTACCGAAACGGCTTTTCCCGATGGATCGTCGATTTTAAAATTATCGACCGACGGACGTCTCAAAGCATAGGGATAACCGTTTTGTTTGAGCCATGCGGCCAAATCGCGGGCTACACCGTAATGTGAAGCCGCATCGATACGATTGGGAGTAATATCGACCTCCAACACATAATCGCTTTCGAGGTTATAATATTTCTTCGCCGGAGTCCCGGGTACGGCACTTTCGGGCAATACAATGATACCATCGTGCGATGTACCGATTCCGATTTCATCTTCGGCACATATCATACCGTTGCTTTCGACTCCGCGTATTTTCGATTTCTTGATTGTAAAGCTTTCTTCGCCTGCATAAAGGACCGTTCCGATAGTCGCTACCACGACATGCTGACCGGCAGCGACATTGGGTGCGCCGCAAACGATCTGTGTGGGAACACCGTCTCCCAAATCCACAGTCGTAATATGCAAATGGTCGGAATTGGGGTGAGCCTCACACGTAAGGACTTTTCCTATAACCAGCCCTTCGAGGCCTCCTTTCACGGCTTGCACTTCTTCTATTCCTCCGGTTTCAAGACCTATGGAAGTAAGAGCCGAGGAGACTTCTTCGGGTGTCAACGAAAAGTCGAGATAATCTTTCAACCAATTATAAGAGATATTCATAACTTATGATTTATTTCACTTTTTACTAAATATACGAATCGGTAAAACCGTCCAGTTTATTTCGCTTTGACCTTTCGAGAAAAGGATCGCACTCATGCTTCGACAACATGGGTTTACCCGACCTTGATTCAGGCATGCAAAGATAATAAGATTATTTATTTCCCGGAGTGTTTTTATCGCCTTTTTACCGCACAACACGTTGGAATCCGGCCGGAATCGGAGTTTCAAACAGCATATCGCGACGGGTAACGGGGTGCACAAAACGCAACCGGCTGGCATGCAAAGACAAGCGCCCTAATGGATTGCTTGCAGCCCCGTATTTACGGTCTCCGGCAATACTATGTCCGAGGTCCTGCATGTGCACACGTATCTGATTCTTACGACCGGTCGCCAACTGCAACTCCACCAACGAATAACGGCCGTTAGTAGCCAAAACTTCATATCTCGTGAGGGCATACTGTCCGTTCTCCTTGTCATCGGTCGAATAGACATGAAAAGCCGAATTTTCTTTCAGATACGAAGCCACCTCCCCTTTCGACGGAGAAGGCTCGCCTTCGACCACTGCAACATACCGACGATCGAGAACCATATCGTTCCACGAACGCTGCATTTTTTCCTGTATACCCTGACTTTTGGCAAACATCATCAGCCCCGAGGTATCTCTATCAAGACGATGCAGGATAAAAATACGATTCGCAGGGTTATCCCTACGCACATAATCACTGAGTATATGGTAGGCCGTATTGGCCTTGATACGATCGGTCGACATGGAGAGCAATCCGTATCCCTTATCTACGACGATGAGAAATTCGTCTTCGTACACAATGCGCAGACGAGGGTGGCGGAACTCCTTATACCCTCTCGTAAAATTGACCGTTACTTCATCTCCCGCATGCAACGGTGTATCGAATTTCGTCGTCGGGGTATTATTCACCGCAATCTGACGATGGGCAAGATACGACTTAACCGTTGTTTTACTTCTATCGGCAAATGTTTCCAACAAAAATTCAAACAAAGGCATGTCCTTTTGCACTTTAAATACTTGTATCTTATCGGGCCCGCGACGGCCTCTCCTGTTTTTCTTCTCCATAATCAACACATTTTACAAAAAAGCAAAACAAGCCGCGAAGCAAAAAATACCATCATTGCTATATCGAATGCCGCCTGCCGCTTTCGAATCCTTGCAAAGATACATAAAAAAAGAAACGCCGACTGCGTTCTACACCATAATATCATAACTCTCCGAGAAAATATCAAAAAACAAAAAGAGATGCGCCCATACACCCCTCATCGAAAATATAAGATTTTAAAAAAGTTGTTTTGCCGTTACATAAAATCTCTCTACCTTTGTAGAAATTATACGCAAAAAACATTATCTCAAACAAAAATGAAAGTCAAAATACATAGAGAAGGAAGAAACATACTGCTCGTCTTATTCCTCATATTGCTCATTATAGATGGGTTACTCTATTATTTTTGCCCTATACGCATTCTGAATCTTATCATTTTCATCGCATCGGCCGTCGTTTTCTTTTTGGTGCTCAACTTTTTCCGCTCTCCCCGCCGGCACTTTCCGGGAGAGCAAAAAAACATGGTCGTTGCTCCTGCCGACGGAGTAGTAGTCGTTACCGAAGAGGTCGTCGAAAACGAATACTTCCACGACAAACGATTGCAAGTATCGATATTCATGAATCTGATGAACGTCCATGCCAACTGGACTCCCGTGAACGGAAGCATTATACATGTAAGCCACCAAAACGGCCGTTATATGGCCGCATGGTTGCCTAAGTCGAGTACTGAAAACGAGCGTTCCACCATTGTCATAAAAGCAGAAAACGGACAAGAAATTCTCATGCGCCAGATTGCCGGCGCTCTCGCCCGTCGTATCGTTACATACGCAGAACCGGGGGAGACCTGCCAAATCGATGAACACATCGGATTTATCAAATTCGGTTCTCGTGTCGATCTCTACCTGCCGCTCGATGCCGAAATCATGGTTCATCTCAACGATAAAACCACCGGTAACATAACCCCCATAGCCCGCCTGAAATCGTGATGCAAGCCTATTAAAATCCATCAAAGCATACACTTATGAAACGGCTCTCTTCATATATTCCAAATATTATCACCTGTTGTAACCTGACGGCAGGCAGTTTAGCCGTAATCATGGCCCTGCGTGGCACATTCGAACAAGCCGCAATTTTTATTCTCATCGCCGCCGTATGTGATTTTCTCGACGGATTGTCGGCGCGTCTGCTTCACGCCTACTCCGACATGGGAAAGGAACTCGATTCGCTCTCCGATCTCATCAGTTTCGGATTGGCTCCGGGGCTTATGGTATATACTCTATTGAACGATTACCTACTTCTTCCTTACGGAAATCTCGAATATTTGGCATACGTCGCCTTATTGATTCCGATAGCCGGAGGGATACGTCTTGCCAAATTCAATGTCGACGACCGCCAGACGACCTCTTTCATAGGACTGCCCATTCCCGCCAACGCACTCTTTTGGATAGGCGTTTGTTTCGCCGACACCCGGGACTGGCACCCGGCAATCATCTTGGCGCTTATCGTCCTTTTCTCCTATCTCATGGTATCGAACCTTCCTATGTTCTCTTTGAAGGCATCGAACCTGTCATGGAGCAACAATAAATTGCGCTACATTCTCGTCATCACCTCTTTGGGACTCGTCATCTGGCTGGGACTTACGGGATTGGCCGGAGCTATCATCGCCTATATCCTTCTCTCGCTGATCGCTTGGATTCGGAAATAAAAGCTTTTTTATCTTCGTTTTAGATTTAATATAAATGGGGATAAAATTGTTGTTGTATATTTACAGTCATAATCGATTTCTAATCACCAACCGAAAATGTTCATTTTTCAATTTATAATTTTCATCGGCTTTATCTTGCTTTTGGCGGTCTTGGGATTCGTGTTCAGAATCATGAGTACATTCGGCGGTCGTAACAGACAACCGTTCCACTCTTACCGAAAAACCGAAAACAATCAACAAAACGAAACTTATAGCGAAGAGAAAAGTTCGTCCCGACCTCAACGGAAGAAAAAAGTATTCGACCAATCGGTCGGCGAATATGTCGACTTTGAAGAGATAAAAGACAAATAGTTTTTAAAAACAAAAGGCTTCTTGGAAATAAGAAGCCTTTTGTTTTTTATCATCGATCTCCGACTAAAAAGGGAACAACAACGGTAAAACGAATATCATGACGATACCGAGAACAAGTTGTAAGGGCAATCCCACTTTGACATAATCCATAAATGTATATTTACCGGCCGACATAACCAATGCATTGGGCGGTGTAGAGAATGGAGAAGCGAAACACATGCTCGCCGCTACGGTTACGGCAAAAAGATAAGGATAGGGACTCACACCCAAACTGATGGCCGACTGCATGGCAATGGGAGCCAAAAGCACCGCCGTAGCCGTATTGCTGATGAACATCGTCATCAATGACGTCGTAAAATAAATACCGGCCAGCAATGCCAACGGGCCGTACTCTCCAAGTCCCGAAACGAGCGCCATAGATATTCCGGACGAAGCTCCGGTTTTCTCCAAAGCCAACGACATCGGCATCATGGCGGCAATCAATACGATGCTTTCCCAATTTATCGTACGATAGGCATCTTCGACATTTCGCAAGCACCCGGTAAATACCATCAATACAGCCGCAATAATAACCGCCATCACCGCCGGAACCCAATCGAAAATCATCGCCAATATCATAAGCAACATAATACCGGCAGCGACAGGCGCCTTGCGATCGATCGTTACTTTGGCAACCTGCTCGATAGGTTGTCCCAATACGACCCAATCGTTCTGCTCCCTGCTCATGCGGGCTATATCGCTCCACTCTCCCTGCACCAACAAGGCGTCCCCGCTATGCATACGGAAATCACGCAAGTCATGCACATAATAGGTATCGTTCCTCTGTATACCTAATATATTGATATTGAATTTTTCCCGGAAGCCGCAATCGCGCACCGCCACATTATGCAGCGATGAATTATGCAACAGCAAAACTTCTGCCACTCCCGTCTGATTCATCTTATCCGACTCGGACGTATTGTATATCGTATCGAGCTTCCACAAGGCATTATCTTCGACCATTTGGGAAACATGTTCGGCATCGCCCGACAGATAAAGTATATCGCCGCTTTGTATCACGGTATGCGGCCCGGCCGTTATATGATCGTAAATATTATTGAAAAAATGCCGGCGCGTAGAAATTTTACGCCGTATCTCCAAAATGCCGACACTGTATTTCTCCGAAATATCCAACTCTTGTAACATTTTCCCGCAATAAGTAGAATCGGCAGGTACCTGTACTCTGAAAAGGCGCTGTTCCAACTGATATTCCCGCAATAATTCCTCCATAGAAGGGTGAGACTTTTTTTCGTCTTCGGCCTGCCGTTTCTTCCGGGAAAGAATCCATTTCGACAACGGTATCAAAACGATAATACCGACCACGATACATACAACGCCCACCGGGGTAAAAGAGAAAAACGACAAGGGTTCCAACCCAGCGTCTACAATAGCTTCCTGAATGACCAAGTTCGGCGGCGTACCTATGAGCGTAAGCATCCCCCCCATACTGCTGGCAAAGGCCAATGGCATGAGCAGACGCGAAGGAGACATATCGGCACTATTGGCCAAACTTACCACAATGGGCAACATCAAAGCTACCGTACCGGTATTACTCACAAATGCCCCGACAAAAGAGGTTACCAACATGACCAGTATGAAAAGAAGAAACTGGTTCTTCCCGGCCGTCTTCATGATTTTTCCGCTTACCATTTTGGCCAACCCCGTTTGGAAAATCGCACCTCCTACGACAAACAGGCCGACCATCATGATAACGACACTATTGGAAAATCCGCTCAAAGCCTCTGCTGGAGTAAGAATATCGAACAGTACCAAGAGGATCAACGAACACAAGGCTATCAGGTCGGACCGAATCTTTCCTATCATAAAAAAGATAGCCGACAATGCCAAAATAACAATAGTAACCAGCATCATATTCATCAAAATTAAATTATCATACCATACAAAGATAACATTTCTAAAACCGAATTGGAAAAAGAAAAGTGCAATCTGATCCAGAAAAGAACTTTCCGACACAGATTACACCTTTTTATACAACACAAGCTACTTACTCGGTAAACTATAAAATATAACGTTCAAAAAAACGATAAATCTCTTCGAGTGCTTCTTCTGCAAAAACATCGGGCAAATCGGGTATTTCCTCCTGCGTGCACGTTTCGCAATGCTGGAACATGTGATTCAAGCCGGGCAAAGAAACGATCTCATAATGCTCGTTTCCTCCCATACGCAACAAAGAATCGGCCGTAGCCAGATTCGGGCCGGAGGGAACCATAATATCGCAATCTCCATTGAGAGCCAATACAGGCACTCCGACTTTCGGGACATAATCGGCCGGATTGTAATGCATCAACTGTCGATACCAAGGGGTATCGGCTGTCCGCAAATAACGGGCCAGATACATCTCCTCCCGACCTTTCAGTCCGGTCATCTGCAATACCGTATCGTTTTGGGAAGAAACCCAAGCCATAAATTTCTCCCGAAGCGGAGCAGCCAACGGTTGTGAAAGCGGTATTTCGTAAACCCATGAGAAAAGAGTATGCAAGAAACGTTTATTGACACACCGCCACTCGTCGGAATATCCGGGATAAGCATCGATAATCGCATCGTTTTGTAAACGGAGGCTGGTCAACCCATCGGTAGAGAGTCCGGCCAAAGTAACCACAAATGCAATATCGTCCGATTGCGCCGCAGCCATCATCGCTGCCGCTCCGCCTTCACTATGGCCCATCAACCCTATTTTAGACGGACGTATTCCTTTACGATGTTTCAGCACTTCGACCGCAGACAAAGCATCGGCCGCGAAATCGGCAGTCGTCGCATCTTCATAACGTCCGGTAGATTTCCCCACATCACGATCGTCGAGCCGCAATACGGCAATCCCTTTTCGGGTCAGGTAATCGGCTATACGGGCAAAAGGCCGGTGGCCTGTAAATGAAGCGTCCCTATCCTGCTTGCCGGTTCCCGAAAGGATTACAACAGCCGGTACACGCCTCCGCCCGTAAGGTCGGGTGAGCGTACCCGCCAAAAGAATCGTATCATTGACCGGTACAGTGATCTCTTCTTCGATATAGGGATAAGGCGGAACGGGATTTTGCGACCAGTAATGCGGCTGTAACGTATCGACACGTACAAACCTCAAATCATAACTCTTACCATAAAGGGAAACAACGGCATCGATTTGCTGTCGTGAAGATGCAAAACGTCCTTTGAAAACGATTTGTCCCCGATTGAACCGAAAATCGAGCGAATCGCCCGACAGACTCATCGAATCGCAAACCGCTCTTTCTATCCAAAACTCCGGCAAGGTCAATGCAGTTCCCGACGTCGTATAATCGGTTTCCAAATAAAAACGGCGACTTCCCTGCTGTCCTTGCCAATTATCGGCCAATAAACGGAATGCAGGTATAACACAAAGAATAATTACTAAGATCTTTTTCATCGTTCTAAAAAAAGGGGAAGGAGAAAAACATCTCCTTCCCCACTCAAATTAAAGTCAAGGTTCAGGTATGAAAAAAATTATTTTATCACGACTTTCTGAGAGAAGGCATTTCCTTCGGCATCTACACCTTGCAGGAAATAATAACCCGATGCAAGCGACGACACGTTCACCGAACTGCACACAGGTGCGTCGAGAACCAAAACACCGGCGGCATTGTATATTTTAACAGAGGCCGGTGCCGAAAGATAAAGACAATCGACAGCAGGAGTCGGATAGGCTTTAACGGCAGCTGTCTCGACACCCGTCTGAGCTATCGAAGCTGTCCATTCGTTATTGAAGGGATTGGCGATGATTTCATTCGATTTCTCCGAAGTTCCAGTCGTGTAAACGACTTTTACAAAAAGGGTTACATCTACACCTTCGGGACCATCGAGACCTTCGGTCTCACATACCCAAGTAGGCAAATTGAGGGTAGCGGTAGTTTGGTCGGCAGCTACTTCTTGATAGCTATACTCCGAGTAATATACATAGTAAGACTTAATCGTCGATTCGGTAGCAGGAGCTTTCCAAGATACGGTAACAGGATAAACCTCCGAACCGTCGACAGTTGTTTTCTCTGCCATAGAAACCACAGTGAAATCGGTAGCCGGTTTCACACCTTCATCATTGAGCGTTATCGATTTATATTCCGAAATATTTTTCATCATATTGTCGACAACTCCCACTACGGCAAATTCGTGTGTACCGTTAAGCAGTACTTCGGTCGTATAAGTCGTCTCCGACAACAACTCCGACCACGCATTATCGATCAAAACATAATAACCGCTGACAGTCGATTCGGGAGCTTTCCATGTGAGGGTAATCACATTCTTAGCCGACTCGGTTATTTGCAAATCTTTCACGATATATTTGGCATCGTATGTGGTATAAGCATACTCTTCGACCGTTATATAGCGATCCCCACGACTCATCATCGAACTTTCTTTTTTCACCAAATTACCGTTCTCGTAAGTATATTTCGATGGTCCTCCATTCTCGGTATATTCCCCAGAAGTGGAATTATAGAGATATGCCTGTGTAGAGGTCAATACACCCGACTCATAAGTATATTCGGTTTTGCTGATGATATTGTAGTTCTCCCCCGAAAGCACTTTTTCAACCACAGTAGCGGGTGTCTTATCGGCATTGAACGTATATTCCCATTTACGATCGTCATACACCTGAGATCCATCTCCATTCATATTTTTACGATTACCGTAATATCCGTTTTGATAATCGGCATACTGCGTCATGCCGGTCGCTTCTCCCTCGGCATTGTAAGAAATTGTTTTCGTCAAATTATCGGCAGCATCATACTCATATACCGTCTTCGACGACAATGTCCCGTCCGAAGCATATTGTTTGGTTTCGGAAATCTTATTATCATCGCCATAAGTGTACACGGTGCGATTGTAAGATGTAAGTACCGTATTAAGGCGACCTTCTGCACCATACAAGCAAGTTTCAGACAATGATAAAGGTGGTATAACCACTCCGGATGTGTCGGCATACATCGTAGAACTTTTGGTCGCATACCCTGTCGCCTCACCGACAACAGCGGAAACATTGGCAGCAAAAGCTACCGCAGCAACCATGACAAACAGTTTTTTCATCTTTGCTAAATTTTAAGTTGAACAATATTAGTTTTTGTTTTTAAGATATTCTATGACAAAAGATATTTCGTCGACAAGGGCAGACGGACTCCCGTGATACCCCGTAGAACGGTAACGCAAATATCCATCGCCGTCGACAATCAATTTCTGAGGTATACCCGAGAAATGGAAATCTTTGCAATAACGGGAATATACCACATCGTTCGACTTCGCACCTTGAGCCGTATTATCGAGAAGTACATTCATATTGAAACCTTTCGATTTCAAAAATTTACGTATTTCGGCTTTATAATCGGGATTGGTCTCCATCGTCGCGATAAAAAAGAATTCCACATTCTCATCATCGGCATACTTGTCGACAGCCATTTGCATTCCGGGGAAAGAGGCTTTGCAAGGAGCGCACCATGTGGCCCAGAAATCGAGTACAAGAATTTTCCCCTTCATTTGGGACAAATCCACCGTATTGCCGTCCAAATCTTTCATAGCAAACAACTCGATAGGAAGTTTTACGATATTCTCCTCTATCTCCTCTTGCATCGCTTGAAGATGTGCCGAAGATTTCAACTTCTGCAAATATTCTTCATACCCGTTTTCCGAACCGTTACGCATCTTGTAATCGTCTCGAAGTGCTCCCAACATTTCGGGGCCGGCAGCATTGTTTTTCACACAAGCCTCAATGATAGGAATAATTTCGCCGCGACGCTGCGTACCGTCGAGCATCGAAATATATACGGTATAAAACTCGGCATCGGCATAAGCGAACATCGGCGACAAGCGATCCATGATTTTCATCGCTTCATCTTTACGGCCCAAATCGTTTAACAAACGGGCATGCGTAAAAAGAGCGGCTTTATTCCGTTCCCAAATCATCGCATTCCAGTCTTTCGGCGAATAAACTTCATTCCGATATTCCCGAGGACGATTCATGATCTCCTTCATAATCAACTCGGCATGCGGCATCAGTGCATCGGCCTTCATATCGCCGTTCCGGTAAGGTATCTGCACCATGTGCCAATAAAAAGTAGCCAAATGTCCATAGGGAACATCGTGTATATACTTATACAACAAAGAGTAATCGTTGTGCTTCACAATGGCATTATAAATCACCGATTGTATAAGTTTCGCATAGAAAAGGTCTACATTGGGAGAAGACACATTCTCATAACGAGAAGTGGGGAAACGTTTCAGGAGCGTATCGAGTTCCCGTGTTTTGGCATCGAGATCGGACATCATAAACAGTCGGCGAACCTCTTTGTCCCGGGCAAAAATTCCATCGGGATAATCCGATAACGCCAAAGACTCGATCGAGTCGGACAAACTCTTGTCATGCAGATATTTATTGCAAACGGTGTAGATGTCGAGCAACGTTTTCTCCGTGCGCTTGTCTGCGGGAATAGACATTATATTGATAATATCCTTGCGGATAACAGAATCGGCTTTTGCCGGATTTTTGTGAACGACCCCGTCGGCAGCATAGTAAGACACTCTCGGATAATCCATCGGGAAATAACGCAAATCCTGATTGCACCAGAACAAAAACACGTCATTGGTTATGCAAGTCGAGTCATTGATATACCCGGGTATCCCGTATTGCTTATAGGTATATTCGCTCCGGAACAACCCCCAACCGAGATAAGAAGAAGGGAGATTGCGCCCCAACGTATCTACGGTAAACTGCGAATAGGTATTACGTCCCCCGGTATCGACCTTGTCATCGGCCACGAACTTCAATGTAAGCAAAGCTGCATCGGTGGGTATATCGATAACCGACATCCACAGGTTACCCGACTTTATCATAGGAGCGTCGATCGCCGTCCAACGATAATCGTGCCAAAAATAAGCGATCATATCGACCGCACGAGCTCCTTTCAACTCGGTAAGTTCGGTATTATAAGTTACCGTGAGCTTTTTACCTACCGTTACCCGATCGGGTATGAACGCAATCGGCGACTGGTAGGCTTGCGCCTGCGTCCCTACGGCAACAAGCATCAACATACAAACAAAAAGAATTCTTCTCATAGTCAAGGTATTTTTCAATTATCAAAATTATCTTTCCCCTGCAATTTGATGCAGAGATCGGTTACTTTTCCCATGCCGTCGAAAACATTCACCGGTGCAGAGGCATCGACATTGCCGAACTCATCGGGTATATCATTATCCATACGGCCGGTATTGCGGGCAATTTTAAATTCGTAGACTTTACCTTCCTCACCGTTCCATGTCGCAACATAGAGATATTTTCCCCGGGTCGTTTCCAAAGACCTCATAATATTCATATCGGGATTCCATATCATAAGGGCGGTTATCTCCTCCCCTTCGGGAAAATCCCGATTGATTTTCTCGCACCGAACATTCGATCCGCTTATCGAAACGACATATATGTCCCTGTCGGTCGCATACATAAGTTGCGTGGCATACAGACCGAGATCATAAAATTTTGCCTTGTTTATATCCGTCAATGACGAAAGATCATAAATACGCAAGGCCAAATCGTTCAGTTCTTCGTTGTACTCCGGTGAACCGTCTTCATCGTAAATCGTTTCTGCCTTATTGAAATCGGCCCGGTAAAGTTCGCGGGACGAACCGTCGGTCATCACGGCAAAAGCATGATTGTTATACCCCTTGCCCAACCAGATAAGATCTTTCCCGACATTATTCACATCGAATGCCGTAGAAACCTGCGGGTCGAAGCTCACGATTTCTTCCGTTTCATAAAAAGTCTTGGGTAGACGGACAAAGCGCTTCCCGAGTCCATCATAGAAGATAGCCGAAGCCATAGGGAAATTGGCATCGGGAATGTAATAATAGGGGGAAACGATGATACGCTCACCTAAACTACTGCTGGGTCGCAAGGGATCGGAAAAGGTATTCGACCACTTTTGAGAAGCCTGATTGTTGATATTATATACCGATCCGTCGTTGACCAAAATCGTACAATAAGGTGTCTGCCCTTCCCTTTTTACTTTGGATAGCTGCAGACGGCTCGGTACATCATAAAACAATTCGTTCTTATCGCACTCATAAGCGAAATCATATCCCGAGAACTGCATAAATTCTTCATCGGTAGCAACATACACCCGATTGATAAGTGTCGTATAATTGACCCGAACAGACGAAACCGTAGCTGCATTTCCCGATAATTTACGATCGAGTATCGAAGATACGACATTTCTCATATGCTTGTTCTTGTCGATCATCACAGCTCCGGCCGTCGCGATATAATCGAAATCGACACCGTCGGCATCCTGATGTAATGCCAATATACCCGAAACAACACTGGGTTGTACCGTAACGGTATATTTCATTTCATAGGAAGAACCGTCGTTTTTGTTTGTAATATACAACCTGACGGCATAAGGAGTAGCGCTTGCCGGTGCTGTTATCTGCACATTCAAGTTACGTTCGGTCGACAATTCGATCGTCTCGGTATCGTCTTTTCCCCACGCATCGGAATACATTATCCACCGATACGCCAAAGCCGTCTCGGGAAGAGCCGACAATGAAAAGTTTATTTTCGGCTCGATGACAAGCGAATCGTATTGGTCGATGACAAAAGAGGTCTTCACACCTACCGTATCGACTGTTATTTCATTTAACTCTTTGTAATCGTAATTGCCCTCATCTTTGTAGCACGACGTAAACAACGCCGGCAAAAGCATGAGACACAGAATAATTTTCTTCATATTCACAGGTATCATTTATCGGGAGCAAAATATATTTCGGTTTTCACTTCGGCATTATCGTCATTATAGATAGGCCCGTATTGAGCCCGATATTGCACATAAGCATCATTGAGTTGCGTACAGAAACGCTGGAGCTCGGAGATCGTATATACGCCTTCTTCCTTACCGGATGTCTCCCGTCCCGCCTGAGGCCAATCGTAAATGCCCAACACATCGATGGCAAAACGATATTTATTTACATTATACACCCCGAAATAATAGGGCCAGTTATCGGGTTGCGTCAGAATATCGCCCCACTCCAACGAGAAATCGACACGGTCGTCCACTCCGGCAGGAAGCTCGGCATCGGCGCTCAATCTCAGATTGAGAGAAACCGTATGATCTTTCGTATCGGCCGTGCGATAAAGAATGACCGGCAAATAAGATTCATACGTGCCGGCTTTCAATACTCCGGGCAACAGTTTGTAATGAGTACCGGCGACAGCCGTAGTACCATCGGCGACAGCAACGGCCGAAAATGTTCGGTCATAATCGACAACATACCCCATAAGCCGGACTTTTATCCGAAGGGTGTCTTCCATTAAAGCCGAATTTTGCAGCGCAAAAGAATAGCTTTTCGATGTTACCGCCACATAATCGTTTCCCTGCTTTTTCTGTTCATAGAAATAGACCCGTCCGTCGAGATTATACACCTCACCATCGTCTTGGCTGCAAGCGCCGCAAAAAGCAAGTAAAAGAGATGCTGCAAAAAAATAAAAATTCTTTTTCATAATCGTATCTTATTCGTTTTCGCGCCCGCCGAATTCAATCTCGTCATCGGGCAACGGGAATATATAATCGGGTAATACATAAGTAGTAACAGGAGCTCCGTTATTGGAAGACAAGACCGGTATCATCTCGTAATCCAAACGTTTGAAATAGAACCAAAGCTGTCCTTCGCACGTAAATTCTTTGGCATACTCCTTGTATATTTCATCTGCTATTTCCTCCTTGCTCAACGTCTCGGGCAGAAGAGCGGTATGCCCGCGATGGGTGCGCACCGTATTGAGATAACCGACCGCCTCTCCCAAGCGTGTCGCCGAATGGGAAGCACACTCGGCCATAATATAATAGGCTTCGCTCAACCGCATCACCGGAGTACGCTTCAAGAAAGAGGCGTTACCTCCCGTAGGCTGTTTCAGCTTCGTCGAAAGACGTACATTCGACTGCAACTCCGTCTGATATACATAACGATAATCGGTAAAGGCCCCATAGACATCGGTCTCATAAAGCGATTCATACGTTTCTTCGAGCATATACAGACCGTTATCGGGTGTGAACGACTCGGTATATAGCGATTGCAAATCACTGTTATACAAGGCAAATACCAATTCTTGGGAGAAAACATAATTCTTGGAAGCAACATCGGTCGTAGAGATTTCGGACTCGGGCGTAAATGTAAAAGATTCCTGATTCACGACAACCCGAGCCGCAGCCTCGGCCTTTTCGTAATTGCCCATATAGAGATATACCCGCGCTTGAAGCATCTTGACAGCATAATAATTGAACTTAAACGTCCGATCGCGTTCATACGTAACATCATCGTCGGGCGAAGCGACCGAACCGGTTATTACCGGATCGTACTGCAACTCGCTTTCCGCTATTTCCAAATCGGCCAAAATTTTTGCCAAAACAGCCTCCACCGTGGAAAGGGGTGTTACTTTCTTACTGTTTTCCGTTATATAGGGAATGGCCTTTTCGGTCGGCCCGGCTGCATAGGATTTCCCGAAACAACGCAACAGGTCGAAATGCATCTGGGCACGCAAACCGTAAGCCTCTCCTCTTATCAGATGATAATTCCGCCCGGTAAACATTCGCGTATCGGCCTTGTCGACATAGGCTATCAATTCGTTGATATTGGCAATCAGGTTATAACCGTCTTCCCAAACGGCATTGATACGTGTCTCGCTCGACGAAGCGTCATAATCGTATATCACTTCATGAGCATAAGCGTGATTATCGCCCGTAATGCCGGTATAGTATTGGGCCAACACATCGAGCAAACCGAATGTGAGTTCTTTACCATACAGCGACGACGAAGTCATCGTCAGATAACAACCAGTAAGGGCATCTTTAAACCCCTGCTCGGAACTAAAATTATCTTCGGCTTTTATTTCGGTTTTAGGACTCACATCGAGCCAATCATTACAAGCTGTCAAAGAGACAAGTACAACTGCCAATCCGATTTTTGCAATATATCGTTTCATCGTTTTTTTTGTTTTTAAAGATTAGAATCGAGCTTGTATTCCGAAAGAAAATGCATGCGCACGGGGATAATCAAGACCCTGCTCTTTCTTTACGGAACTCAACCAAAAGACATCGCTCATATTGAATGTAATCTTAAAATATTCCATCGGGCTGCGTTTTACCCATTTCATGTTGGAGAAATCATACGAGAGCATGACCGAAGAAAGCATCAACTCATTGATGTCCTCGACAAACCGAGACGTCGGCTTGGTTACCGACTGATCGGTTATACTTTTATACTTAGCCGGTACGCCGGGGGTATTCCAACGGTCGGTAAGCACCCGCTTGTCGACATTCCAGTTTTTAACGTCGGCATTTTCGATTTTCTCGACCAGAGTGCTGTTATATGTCTGTCCGCCCAAACGATAGGTAAACGTAAAACTGAAATCGAAACCGTAGGTCGAGAAATTGGCACCGATATTACCGTTAACTTTGGGCTGGGTATCTCCGCACACGACCTGATCGGCCGCACTCCAATCGAAAGTCGTCGTACCGTCTTTCTTGATGTATATCTCCCGTCCGGTTACCGGATCTATTCCGGCCGACCGCACCGCCCAAATAGCGGTAAGGCTTTGCCCTTCTTCAAAACGGATAGACGGTGTACGCAAATCGTCTTCGGTCGTTGTCGATGATGACTCCTTTGAGGCATCTTGTTCCTCATTTACTTTTTTCAAAGCATTGGATATTTTGGAGATTTTATTGATATTATGAGCCAGACTCGCAAAAATATTGAGAGATGTGCGCGTCTGTGAATAATTGAATACACGATAATTGATGTTTACCTCCACACCTTTGTTTATCGTCTCACCCAAATTTTCCTTGTATGTAGAGAATCCCACCGAAGGCGGCAAAGTAACATCGCTGAGCAGATTGGTTGTCGTTGCCCAATAAAGATCGGCCCGAAGCGAAATCTTATTTATCATGGAGAGGTCGAGCCCGATATTACGGTCATACTGTTGTTGCCACTTCAAGTTGTCATTGGCTATACCCATAAGTATGGCTCCCATATCGCCATTGTAGGTACGGTCGGTAATATAGTTGTATGTAGATATGGCCTGATAGGAATTGAAATTCTGCGAACCGGTATATCCCAACGATGCCCTCAGTTTGCAGTAATCGATAAAATCTACGGCCTGCATAAAACGTTCCTTATGCAGATTCCAACCGATACCTACCGACCAGAAATTTCCCCACCGCTCTTCGGCTCCGAATTGCGAAGAACCGTTGAGGCGGTATGACAAGTCGGCCAAATAACGATTGTCGTACGAATAGTTGGCCGATAGAACAAGTCCTGCACTACGGGTCGTGCTTTCCGATCCAGTAGGTTTACTTCCTACTTTGTATCCGTTACCGAACGAAATGAAATCCATACGGTCGGAAGGGAATCCGACAGCCGTGTTCGACGTCGTTTCGGAATTGGCCTCCTCTATTGTCCATGAAAGGTTGGTATAAAGAAGGTGCTTGTTCACCTCTATTGCATACGCCGCACCGATATCGGCACTCAACGACATCTGAGCACCTTGCGCTTTGGTATATTCTCCCCGCAGCAAATAATCGTCGGAGTTGACCGAAATCGAGGCATAATCGGTATGCGAAGCCGGCTTGAATATATCGGAAGAATTTTTCTGTGTCGTCAATCCGAAGCGGGCGCGAATACGGAAATTCTTGAACGCTTCCCACTCCCCGTAAAAATTTTCGGTAATCGTCGTATAACCGGTTTGGTCTTTACTGTTCAAATCGGCATTCAGCAACGGATTGTAAATATCCGAACCATATTGTTTGATCAGAGAACCGTCGGTATTGTAAATACGCCAATAGGGATTCATTTTGGAATAATTGCTGAAAGAACCGTAAGGCGAATTCTTGGCATTGTTATTGTCTATCGACAACTGGTTTCTGAAACTCAATGTTTTATAGCGATAAGAGAGTGTAACACTTCCCGAAATCGTTTTACGGTCGGAGCCTTTCATGACACCGGCAATATGATTATATCCCAAACTGACGGCATAACGCATATCCTCGCTACCGCCGTCGATATATACCGAGTGTTTGTTTCCGATACCGGTACGCAAGGGCTGCGACATCCAATAACTGTCTACACCGCGAGCCACTTCGCGATACAGCTCGTTATATTCTTGTGTGAGACGGGCTTGTTCATAAGCATTTCCGCTCGTATATTTACCGGCTAATACTTCGGCTTGTAACTTTTCCGAAGCATTGGTCAAGTTATAAGACGTCAAATCGGGAACTGTAACATCGACCGCCCCGGTATAAGCGATCCGCAACCGTCCCGCCTCAGGTTGAATTGTCTCGATAACGACGACTCCATTGGCGGCTTTCGAACCGTAAATGGCTTTGGCAGCAGCATCTTTCAACAACGTAACGCTTTTCACCAAGTTCATATCGAGGTCATACACTTTCTCGACCGTAGCCTCGAATCCGTCCAATATAAAAAGCGGTTGATTGGGAGCAGTCTGATACTCTCCTTTCAGGTCGGGAATATTGTTCTGTCCACGCATCTGTATATCGGGCATTCTATTAGGGTCGCTTCCGAAATCGACGCTTTCGTTTATGACAAACGAAGGATCTATGTTTTTAAGACTGGACAAGACATTCTGCGTACCCATACGTTTCAGCTGATCCTGATTGAAGGTCGAAACAGACCCGGTAAAACTTTCGGCCTTGCGCACAAACATACCGGTAGCGACAACCTCGGTCGTCTGTAAAGTATTGGTAGAAGGCGACATCTTGACATTGATCTGATCTTTTCCTCGATACTTCACATCGACCGGCTCCATACCGATGCAGGTAAAACGTAACTCGATAGGTCCTTGTGAGATAGGGACGGAAACGGTATAACGACCGTCGGAAGCCGTCATCACACCTATCTTCGTATTCTTTACCCACACCGCAGCACCAGCAACGGGCTCGCCCGAGGTGTCTTCCACAAATCCCGAAACGGTTATTTTCGATTCACCTTTCGCTGCCACAGGTGCTGTATTTTTCTCAACAGACCGGCGATAACGCAACGTGATGATATTGCCCTCGACGGTATATTCAAGACCTTTTCCACGAAATATATTATCCAGCACATGGCCGAGATCGGCATTCGTAACATTCACTGTAATAGGCTCGACATAACGTGCTTGCTGCGGAGTATAAATAAAATCGACACCCGTCTGCGAATGTATTTCATCGAAAAATCGTTTCAATGTAACTCCGTCTAGCTGCAAAGTAACGACTTTATCACGGGCATCATCGGCATATCCCGTAAACGGGACAAGTAATAAGCCGATAAGCCATACGAGTTTTTTAATTGAGGTTTTAAGAAACAAGAATCTCATAGTTTTTTATTTGGATATCTCTATTTTATTACCATTCACTGCAACACTTACCCCTTGTGTATAAGAAATCGCTTTCATAATGTGTTCTATCGTCTCATAACGACCTACGCTACCGGTAAATCGCAAATCGGCTACCGTATCGTCAAAAATTTCGATCTCGACATCATACCAGCGCATCAACTCGGGCACAATGTCGGCCAGACGTTCGTTCTCGAATGTAAAACGGCCTTTGGTCCACCCGATATAAGGGGCAACGTCGACATTCGTTACAGAAATATGTTCGCCACAGACGGCCAACTGCCCGGGTGCAAGGGTTACTTCTTCCCTGTCGGCACCCGACACGCCGATACTTCCCGAAACAAGGACAACCTCGGGCACTTCGTCATAAGCATTGATGTTGAACTTCGTACCATATTGCCGCACGCGCATATTCCCCACTTCTACGACAAATGGTGTATTTTCCCGATGAGAAACTTCAAAATAAGCCTCTCCCGTAAGTTGAACGGTACGTTCTTCGTCTGAAAATGTTACAGGAAAACGTAATTGCGATTCAGCATTGATATGCACGCTGGTACCATCGGCAAGCGTAATGCGATACTCTCCGCCGCGAGGCACGACAATCGTATGGTATTCGGCTTTCGTTTTTTTGGCAACGGGCCGATAAGTTATCGCTCCGTTCCCCATCTGGGCCGAGACGGAATCGTCAAGGGCTATCGTTTTCTCTTCTTGATCCGTCAAAGCCAACTCCGTACCATTGTCCATGATGAGTATGGCTTGTGTTGCTCCGGGATCGACCTGCTCGAGCGTGAACTGCGGGGAGCCGGGGGGCTCTTTCTCATAAAGCCACACCGACAGCACCACCAGCGAAACCAAAACAGCCGCATAATACCACACACGACGAGAAAACGGAGAAAACACGACAGGACGGACATAACGCAAAAAGCGACGTTTGGCGCTCTCGATATCTACCGCCGCATAACGGTTGTACTTTTTCACCAAATCGCTTCGACTCTCCAATGAACGTATAAAATTTCTCCGCCCCGGATTTTCATCGATCCAACGACGTAAAACGGTTATTTCTTCTTCGGATAGGGTGCCGGATAAATATTTGGCAATAAGCTGTTCGATATATTCCATATATACATTTGTTATCCTCTCTCCTATATAAAGACAACAAATGACATAAATCGAGGTACAAGAAATTCAAAAAAATATCATTATATATTCATATTTAGCAAAAAGAAAGAAGACACCCCTTCAAACAAGGTTTAATAGAGGTTTAAGGTTTCAAAAATCCACATTTCTCCGCTACATACCGCCAATGAGACAAGAAGCGCTTTATCTAAATTTCCCCGGATAAAGGCCATAGCCCGTTTTTTTTGCGTTTTCACCGTCTCGACAGAAAGCGACAACATTCCCGCAATCTCCTCGTTTTTCTTTCCTTCCATATATAATAAGAAAACTTCCCGACAACGAAACGGCAACTTATCTATCAGTTCAAATAAAAGCCGGTAAACCTCCTCTTCATTGACCGATTCTTCCTCAATCGGAGAATAGGTGTGCGCAAGATACTCCATATACTTATCGGCAACACCCTGATGCTTGAGGTGATTGAGTGAAGCATTGCGTACGGCATTATAGAGATAAGCGTTAAAAGCCGCATACGAAGCAAATGTCATTTTGTTTTCCCAAATATTTACAATGATTTCCTGTACAATATCCTCGCCTACGTCTCCATCCTCGATAAAATTTGCGGCATACACGACCAGTGTACGGTAATAGCGGTCATAGAGTTCCTTATAGGCATCTAATCCCCGCTCGTTTATTCTTCGTATGAATTTTTCGTTATTCACCTATGCCGATTCTATCTGGAACGGCAAAGATATAAATAATTATTTAATCTCGCAGACTTTTATCGGAATCGGTATTTTCTTCTCATTCAATATTGTAATTTATTACAAATTCCCCTAAAACACCCTTAGCTGAAATCTTTCTATCCGACAGCTCATTCAGTAACATCATCAATACGGCCGCAATCGTAACTGCATACGCATAAACTTTCATAGACTTCATTTCTTCAATTTATACCGGCACAATACGGGATTATCGTCGAACTTTATTTTGGATAATAACCACTCAGGTACATTCTCTATCCAATCTGTTCCCGCAAGACGTTCTTTCCATTCACATACATAATCGGCACTTTCCAAACTATATATATTATCTTCATCGATACTATGCACCTGAGCCGACACCCATGGAAATTTCTTAGATATACATATATATCCTACCATTGGAGACTTTCCTTTTATATTTATATACCAATAAGGCTGCGTTCCAAAGGTAAAGGTAAAAAATCTCATTTGGTCGGAAAAATATAAATTATCAATACCCGATATCAATCGGTCTGATGGATCAGAATATCTTTCTTGCAGATATATCCTTTTAGCACTTGGCGATAGCAGCAAAAATTCAGAATCATACATATTTTCCTTGCCAAAATCCAATCGAAATACGACAGAATCTCCGTCGGGCATCGCTTCATAAATATGGTAATTATACGGTTCTGTATAATAATTATAGGCTGTTGATTTATTAAATATTGTTCGTGAATATACTGTTCCTTTCCATTCCTGCTGATATGGCTTATAACGTGATAAGATCTTTCCTCTATGTATATCCATAACATACATATTATAATATTCCGACGATAAAAAACCTGAATATAAATAGAGTAATCCCTCATAAAATTTCATTCTCGACGCATTTATAGGGATTTTCAAATCTCCTACATAAGAAAAATCGGATTTACGATAGAACATTATTTTCTTGTTCGCTCCGGCCAAAAGGCAAACCATCGTATCCAGTACAACAAAATCCGATACGTTTATATATTCTCCGGGACCATTCCCCCTACGGGATAGTTTTTGTAAATAACGGCCCCGTTCATCATATTGGCTCAATTCTTGTTGGTGGCGATCCCATATATACAATGTATCTTGCTGTAATTGTACCGACAGTGATTCCAAGCCCGACAACAGATTAGCTTCGGTGGTCTCCAACGTTATGTATTCCACCGATTCGAATATCGAGTCGGCGGAAATTGTCTGTAATCCTTTTGCTAACGGCACAGGCAGGACTTTCACATCGATTCCGCGCTCTTGCGACGTACAGCCTGCCATCACCGACAGAAAGATATATACTGCGCTATATTTCAATAATCTTATCATTCAGATCTTCGTCCAAGCGGATTCTAATCTACGATCCCCGAAATTCCTCCTGTCGGCATCGCTTCGACATCGACCCGCAGGCGTGTGGCCGTACTGTTGTTGTAAAAAGTTACTTGTGCTCGGCCCAATGAATCGGTCGCCAAATCGGGATTCCAATACAACGTACGACGGTAATCCCGCTCATCAGGAAGCACGCCTTCGCTGTAATCGACATGATAGTACTCCGCCGGTATGGAATAACCTTGCAAAAATGTTTGTCTATATCCTTTTCGATATAGTCTCCGTTCATTTAGAGGATATTCATACAGTCTGACAATGACGTACCTCGGATATTCTATAATTTCCATATTTTTAATTTCGTCCATAGACATGGACACAGCCCTTCTACGATAATCCGGTTGATAACTGCCATCTTTCCAATATCTATATAACACAAATTTCGCGTGTTTTCCTTTATACATATATTTAGGAACAGAAGTATAAGCATTTATCCATTCCTCTCCGACACTAAATAAAGGATTTATCCGCTCTAAAAAAAGAGGTATATCATCTACATAATCCCGTACCTGCGAATCGATCATCTTATCCACCTCTTCCGATACATCATATTCTATCGTAGGGCGACGATTCTCAATCCTACGCTTACCCTTGACTTCCACTTCGCCCAAATTATGGACTTTCAGACCTTCGATAGGCATGCCCGTAAGGGTGTCAGACCGCCCGTAGGTCTCGTCTTCGACATATTCCGCTTGTGCTTCTGACTCCTGAGACAACTCCTGCTCATCGGCGCGGTAAGCGCGGCCACGAGGACTGAACTGGCGGTCAAGCTCGATCAGGTAGGGCATGTTCTTTTGCTTCCCGCGACGGTTCGTCTTCCGGCTCTGCAATACAAGTTCGTTCTTCCCCCAAATGTCCCGGTCGGACAGAAACGTGAAGCGGCCCAAAGAATCGGTAGTGCAACGACCCCGGCTGTTCGTCATTCCGGAGTAAACCCACACCGATAGCTCCACTCCGCTTCGGGGTTTGGCGCCACTGATTCGGTAGTCGTAAACCCGGCCTTCGACAAGGATCCCTTCTTCGACTTTGTGTTTCGCTTCGAACGGTTCGATTCCCGTCTGTTCCTGCC
>OMGY01000175.1_pt1 | contig 74905 bp, 57 predicted proteins | sample 1674461 | NCBI WGS metagenome assembly OMGY01 (sample SAMN05578579, study PRJEB25193) | human gut metagenome | biome: Human Microbiome; feature: human-associated habitat; material: feces | host: Homo sapiens | place: USA:Birmingham | reverse complement strand
AGTTAACTCTTAATAGTGTCTTTTTTTAACTTGTCCGTTTTTACCGAACAAGTTCAAAAGATGCATAATTCCATGATTTTGATGTTAAAATCGTTATATTTCCACTATAAATCTGATGACTTATAGACACATTCTAATGGCGGAGAAGAAGGGATTTGAACCCTCGCATCGTGTTATCGACCTACTAGCTTTCCAAGCCAGCCCCTTCAACCACTTGGGCACTTCTCCAATTGTATATATATTATACAACATCTTACCATTTTATTCAAATATTTTATTCTAAATCTAATTTATCAATCTTTTTGCATAACTTATCAATTTTAAAATTTTCAATTTTTGATTTCATATTTTCTAATGTTTTATTAATTAAATCACTTGCTGAAGTAATGATTTTATCAGAGAATGCTTTAATATCATTCGCATTTTTAATAATAGCATTCAATTCTTTTTCTAATTTTTCCAAAGGTTTATCCATTAAATCTTTTTTAAATTTCTCAAATTCTTGTTTAATTTCCAAAGAATCTTTAAATTTTTCTTGTTCTTTCATATTATCTAAAATCAGTTCTTTAAATCTAAAACTAAGTGATGTAATAAGACTTAAAAAATTAATAAAATATTGAGGACGAACCACATACATTTTGTCATATTCTTTTACTTTTTTAATTGGTAAATCATTAGGTTGATCCCATTCTAATTCACTGATTAATAATGCATATTCACAATTTTTCTTAATACGATCTTTGTCTAATTTAGCATAGTGATCAGCATTTTTCTTTTTATTAATTGAACTCGGTGATTCATTTTTCATCTCACAAACTACTGATGTCAAAAGTTCATTAGCTCTCATTTCTTTAGTTGCATATACCTTAAAAACATAATCAGCTTTTGTACCTTTAGTATCTCCATCATCTTTAATTGATAAATTGTCTTTTTCCCAACTACAAGTTTCAAAACCACACTGAGCATAGTTTTCATATTCAGTATTACACCATGATTCTAATTGTTCACCTATTTTTTTAATGTTTAAATTACTTTTTGTTAACTCTAAATTGCTAATCGTTTTTTCTTGTTCTTGAAATTTAAATTGATAATTTGCCTTTTGTTCTATTATTTCCTTTTGTAATTGTATTTTAATTTTTTCAATCTCTTCATTTTTTAATTTCTCAATTTGATCTTTTTCTAAATTAATTCGATTAATTTGTGATTGTAAATCAGATATTTTATCTTTAAATTCTAATTCTGTTTGAAGTCTAGTTTGTGTTTCAACTGCTTTTATTTTATTTTTTAATTGTGAATTTTCGTCTTTCAATTTTTCAGTTAGTTGATTTATTTCATTTGTTTTTTCAAGATCATAAATCTTTTTTTGATTATCTAATAATTTTTTTATTTCTTTATCTTTTTCTTTATTAATTATTTCTTGAACGAGCATATTATCAATCTTACTAATATCTAATAAATCAATCTCATCACCCATTTTTGCATCAACATCAAGGCGTAAAGTTGTCGGATTGATAATTGTTACTTGTGTTATTTTTGCCATAAATATCTCCTTTAATATAACTATTATTAATACAATTATAATCAATATTAATAAAAATTTCAATTAAATTTATTATTTTATTTTTATATTATTGATAATTAAAGAATATGGTGGTATATATGTGTCCTTAATAATTGTTGTTTTACCTCTAATAATACAAAAAGCATCGATTGTGACATTAACATCAATTTTTACTTCATCTTCTATAATTATAGAATCAGGATTTATCAAATGAACTCCTTTTTCCATCCAATTTTTATTAATATACTTTTGGTATTCTTTTTCTACTAATGAAAGAGTATAAAGATCATTAATCCCAGATAATCTAAAATCATACCTAGTTAAATAGGCTTTGACTTTTTTATTACTACTTAATATTTTCACAATATCAGTTAGATAATATTCACCCTTGCTATTGTTGTTATTAACTTTTAATAAAGACCTTACTAAAAGGTTGGTATTAATACAATAAAGACTTGTATTGATTTCATTAATTGCCTTAACACTATCATCAGCATCTTTTTCTTCAATAATTTTAATAATTTGACCATCTTGTCTAATAATTCTACCATAACCTGTAGGATTATCTATTACAGTTGTTAAAATTGTTAAATCATTATCATTTTCTATATGTTCTTTAATTAGATTATTTATTATATCACCATCTATTAACGGCATATCACCTGGAAAAATTAAAGTTATATCTTCATTATGTTTTTCTAAAAAATCTTTTGCGGCCAAAACAGCATTAGCTGTACCTAGTTGTTCTTTTTGATAGGCATATTTTACCTCGTCTTGAAGAAGTTTTTCCATTATTTCCTTTTTATGACCAACTACTACACAAATATCATCAATTTGAATTTTTTTACACATATTTATAATATAAGTAATCATTGGTTTACCATAAAAAGGATAAGCACATTTGGGAAGTTCTGATAACATTCTAGTTCCTTTACCTGCCGCAAGAATAATTGCATTACAATTTTTCATATTATCACCTAAATCCAACCATTCATACTACTATATATAAATGTTAAAATTCCTATTATCAAACAATATATTGAAAAGTAAAATAATTTGCCTTTTTTAATAAGATTTAGAAGAATTTTAAAAGCATAAAATGTTGCTACCATTGATACTAAAAAGGAAGCAAGATAGCATAAAATCATTTTAGAATCTAATGTAAAAATCAAGGAAATATTACCAAGTTCTAAAACAAAAGCTCCAATAACTGCTGGTACAAATAACATAAAGGCATAGTTTGCAGCTTCTTCTTTTTCAATTTTTCTAACCATTGCTCCACTTATACAACTACCACTTCTAGAAATTCCTGGAAAAACACCAAGACATTGAAATAAACCGATTACTAAAGCATCTTGAATTGTCATTTCTTCTTTTTTTCTTTGCCCTTTAATTTTACTTAATATCAAAAGCATTATTGCGTTAAAAACAAGAGAAATACCAATTATAAATAAAGGACTTGTATTATAACCTAATAATTTAATTAAAATAGTAAATAAAACAATTGGAATCGTTGATATAATTATAAATATTAAATATTTCCATTCAAAAAAATATTCTTTTTTCTTTTTAAAAAAATATAAAAAACTCCTTTTTATTATTTTTATTAATGGTTTATATAAAAAAGCAATAACAGCTATTAATGATGCTAGATGAAGAAAAACTTCAAAAGCTAAATTATCATCATTTATTCCCATTATATATTCAAAAATTTTTAAATGTCCACTAGAAGAAACTGGCAGTACTTCTGTTATTCCTTGAATAAATCCAATAATTATGTATTTTATAAACTCAATCATATATCCTCCATATATGTAATTATATAATATCATATTCTAGGAATATTTAAAATATATCTAAGCATCAATTTAAATGTTGATAATAAAAAATATTTATAGTAATAGATATATATCTATACTATAAATATTTTTATTTTTTTAAAAACTTATTAATATCCTCTGATATATCACTACGACTCATTGCTACTGCAATTGTTGCCTCAACATATCCAACTTTACTACCTACATCATATCGTATTCCACCAAATTCCGAGGCATAAATATCTTCTTTATCTAGGGCTAATGCTAATGCATCAGTTAACTGAAGTTCACCACCTACTCCAATTTTAGTTTTTTCTAGATAATCAAAAATAGAATTTTTTAAAATATATCTTCCAACACAAGCCATATTAGATGGAGGATTATTTTGAGGTTTTTCAATAATGCCATTGATTTTAAAACAATTATCAATTCTTGTTTCTGGTCGTACAATACCATATTTATATGTCATTTCATAAGGAACTTCTTGAACTCCTAAATAGTAATTAGGGTTTTTCTCATAAAACTTACAAAGTGAGCCAATACCATAAGTTGCAAGTCCATTTGAAAAAACAAAATCATCACCTAGAATAAGTGCAAAATCATCTTTGTCAGCAAATGCTTTTGCATGATACACAGCATCCCCAAGACCCTTGGCCTCCTCTTGAAAAACATATGAAATTCTAATTTGTTGTTTTAATTTTTTAATATATTTGATTTCTTCATAATCCTTACTTAATTTTTGGACATATGTACTTTCTGTATTAAAATAATTAATCACATCATTTTGGCTATATCCAATAATTATTAAAGCTTCTTTGATTCCTGCTTTAACCGCTTCCTCTAGTAAATATTGAATAACAGGAGTATCAACAATAGGAAGAAGTGTTTTACTAATTGTTTTAGTAATGGGTAAAAATCTAGTTCCTTTCCCAGCAACAGGAATTACAACTTTTTTTATTTTATTCATTTTTATTCCTTTCATATCCCAAATTAATGAGAGTTTCATCAATTATATTCTCTAATTTTGATTGGTTTTTTTCAATTTCTAATACTAATTTTAATTGATTTTTTGCTCGTTCTAAATTAATTTTAGGACGTTTTCTTTTTTGTTCTTCGCTTAAAGCAAAATATTTATCTCCATCAAGATAATCAGTTAAAAACCGCATACCTAATTCTAAAGTTATTATATAATAGCCATAAAATAATAACCCTATTTCTTCTTTTGTAATAATATCTTTTGTTTCCTCTAAAAAACCTTTAGTAAAAGCACTAACCAAGTCTAAATTAATTGATACTTTAGATAAATCAACCTCGTCTTCTGCAGCATTTGAAGCTCCAAGTCTTAAAGCATCACCATAATCATAAACAAGAGACCCCTTCATCACTGTATCTAAATCAATTAAACACATTGCATGTTTGCCATTTTTAGAAAACATTATATTATTTAATTTAGTGTCATTGTGGACAACTCTTTTGGGAATTCTCTCCTCCTCTAAAGCCTTTGTAATCATATCCATTTTATCTTCTCTTCGATTAATAAAAAGAATTTCTTCATAACATTCTCTAATACGGTTATATGAATCTAATTTAATACTCTCTTTAAATTTATCGTAACGATAAGGTGTATTATGAAAATTTTTAATATTATCACTCAATAATCTTGTATGAAAACCTTCTAGTAATTGTTGAAATTGTCCTACTGCTTTTCCTGCTTCATAAAAAATTTCTAAATCATTAGTACTATCATATGTAATTCCATCAATACAAGTATAACAACGCCAATACTCTTCATCCACAATTGCAAAATTTTCTCCACATATAGTTTGAATTAAAGTAAGGGTAGCATTACGATAATTTTTGCCTTCATATATCACTTTTTTACGAATATAATTTGTAATTAAGCCAATATTGTACATCACCCCAATAGGACTATGGAAAACATATTCATTCACCTTTTGTAAAATATATCTAGTATCTTCAAATTCAACAATAAAAGTACTATTAATTAAACCTCCACCATATGGCTTAATGGAAATAACTTTGTTTGGATTGAAATATTCTTTTACAACCTTATGTAATTGTCTCTTATAATCCAATTAAAATCCACACCTATCTTATTTTATATTAAAATTATATTAATACAAATAAGAAATTATGATAGATTTAAAAGGTAATCACTCCTAGATGCTCTAATAATATTTTAACACCAATTAAGATTAAAATAATACCACCTAATAATTCAGCTTTATTTTTGAACTTACCACCAACAACACTGCCTATTAAAATACCAATAATAGTTAAAACAAATGTAATACAACCTATTAAAGAACTAGCAAGCACAATATTTACTTTTAAAAAAGCAAATGTAATTCCTACTGCTAACGCATCAATACTTGTTGCAATGGCTAATACTAATATTTCTTTAACATCAAATTTTGTTACTAATTTCTCATCATCACTGTCTTTTTTAAATGATTCAAAAATCATTTTACCTCCTATGATTAGCAATAAAAAAAAAGCAATCCAATGATCAAATGAAGTAATATATGATTCAAATCTACTTCCTAGAAACCACCCAATAATTGGCATTATCATTTGAAACCCACCAAAGAATAAAGCAATAACAATAATATGCCAAATTTTTTTAGATGTCATTTTAATCCCCTTACAAATGGATACCGCAAACGCATCCATTGCAAGGCCAATACTAATTAAAATCAATTCAATAATTCCCATATTTTTTTTCCTTTACTAACAAATCTTAAAGATTATATCATATTTCTAAAGATATGTCAAAGCAATCCTTTATATATTTTATTTACCTATTAATAATGCTAAACAATAATATCCTATAAACTTTACAAATATTATATTATTAATTTTTTATTTTTTATGTTTTTTACTAATATATTACTTTTTTCTACAAATTATGATATAATATTCTTAAATTCAATTATGTCAATAAATTATAAGAAAGGAAATCAAATGAATTATTTACTATTTAATCCCCTATCTAAAAATGGTACTGGCCGTAAAATTAAAGATGAAGCCAAGTTAAAATTAAATAAACAATTCCCACAATTAGAAGAAATTAATGTCATTGATTTAAAAATTGAAAACTTCATTAAAAATTTACATGATGAAGATATTTTAATCTTAGTTGGAGGCGATGGAACTTTGAACCATTTTGCCAATTTCGTTTATGAATATAAAATTAAAAATAAATCTTATCTTTATAAAGCAGGAACAGGTAATGACTTTATCAGGGATATTAAATTAAATGATAATGATACTCTGTTTTATTTAAATCCTTATCTAGAAAAATTACCAACTGTAACTGTAAATGGAATGAAAAGAAAATTTATTAATGGAATTGGCTATGGTATTGATGGAATGGTATGTGAAACTGCTGAAGAATTAAAATTAAAAAACAAGAAGAAAATTAATTACACAGGCTTGTCAATTAAATTATTGCTCACTAAATATGCTACTCCAGAAGCTACTGTTATTGTTGATGGTATGAAAAAAAATTATAATAGAGTTTGGTTATCCTCTAGTATGAATGGTAGATATTATGGTGGTGGTATGAAAGTAGCACCTACACAAAACCGTTTAGATAATAATCTAACTTTAGTTGTAATGCATGGCAGTGGAAAACTAAAAACTTTAATGGTTTTTCCTAAAATTTTTAGAGGTGAACATTTAAAGTATAATAAAATGTGCGAAGCCATTACAGGTAAAAAAATTGAAGTACATTTTTCAAAACCAATGGCACTTCAAATTGATGGTGAAGTAATTAAAAATGTAACATCATATATTGCAGAAATAGAATAATTATAAATAAAAAACTGAAAATTGGTAGTTTTCAGTTTTTTATATTTTATCTAAAAAACTTATCTGAACTTTATTAGATTCAAATTTATGTATATATGCAAATATATCATTATTACGATGAACAATACCATTTTCTTCACATTTTTGATGAAAATATTTCATCAGTTCATCATTATAAGGGCTATTAAGATAATAACTATTCTTATAAATACTAATGTATTTTTCTTTTAATTTTGGAAAACACTTATCTAATTGTTGATAAAAGTATTCTCGATTTCCTTCTCTTAAAGTTAATCCCATTCCAAAACATATAATACCATAAACTTTTGCTTCAATACAATAATGAATAATCCCATCAATATTTTCTTTGGTGTCATTTATAAAAGGAAGAATTGGACACAGCCAAACTATTGTAGGAATATTTTTTCACGAAATCGCATTAAAACTTCAAATCTTTCTTTTGTCGTTGCTATATTAGATTCAATTATTTTATATAAATCATCATTAAAAGTTATCAATGTCATTTGAATTACACACTTAGTTTTTTTATTAATCTTTACTAAAAGATCAAGATTTCTTAAAATAAGTTTTGATTTAGTAATAACACTAAAGCCAAATCCATATTTTTCAATTAATTCAAGAGCCTTTCTCACATATTGAAGTTGTGGTTCTATAGGCATATATAGATCACTCATACAACCTGTGCCAATCATTGTTTTTTTGCACTTACTTTTCAATGATAATTCTAATAATGCAATTGCATTGTTTTTAACTTCAACATCTTCAAATTGATGACTCATTTGATAACAGTTACTTCTAGAATCACAATAAATACAACCATGAAGACAACCACGATATAAATTTATGCTGTTTTGATTTGATAATATTTGTTTAACTTTAATTACATGTATTGAAACAACTTCTTTTACTCTCTTAATGTTTTTATTTATTATAGATTTTTTAGTTTAATCTTGCAATAAAATAGCAGTTTATTTATAATATAAATTATATTTTAACCAATTTATAATAAAATATGATATAATAATATAAAATTCATTTAGGAGAGTATTATATGATTCTATCAATATTATTTTGGATTATTAGCATAATATCAGCTATTTTAATTTATTTTTGTACAAGTTTATCTTCACATTGGTATTTGTTTTTAATCCCAATTATATTAGTTCCTTTATTGTATTTACTATGCTTTTTAATTTACATACTTATACTATATATATGGTCATTATTTCTAAATACAAAAAAAGATATCAAGAAACCTCATAACTTATATTATTTTTTTGTTGAACAAACAAATTACCTTATAATTAAATTATCTAGAACAAAAGTTATTATTAATGGATTAAATAAACTACCAAGTGATAAACATTTTTTAGTTATATCTAATCATTTATCTAACTTTGATCCAATGCTTATTATTTATTCCTTAAAAAAACATCCAATGATTTGCATTACTAAAAAAGAAAATGAAAAATTACCTATTTGTGGAAAATTTATTTACAACGCAGGATTTATATCACTAGATAGAAGTGATGCTCATCAAGCCGTTAAAGCGATTAAAAAAGCCACTGATTTTATTACAAATGATTGGAGTAATATTCATATTTGTCCTGAGGGTACAAGAAGTAAATCTGGTGAATTATTAGAATTTCATCCTGGTTCATTCAAAATTGCAATGAAAGCGAAATCGCCAATTGTCGTTTGTTGTTTGCAAAATACTAATCATATTCATAAAAATTCCCCTTGGAAGAAAACTTATGTTAACTTGGATATTCTTGATACTTTAGATTATCAAGATTATGAAAACTTAAATAGCACAGAGCTTAGTACTAAAGTAAGAAATATGATTTCTGATTATCAAACAAAAAAATAATTTTTTATTTATTAATTTCAATCTTTGCATCACCATTATTTACAACTACATTTAATTGTTTAAAACCTCCATCTTTTTTAGATGGTAAATTAGTTTTTCCTTTTTTTATTTGACAACTTATTGAATAGTCATCATAACTTCCTATAATTGAACCTATAATATTACCATTTTTAACATTTAAAAATATATCGCTACTTATATCTAATTTATTAAAAATAATATTACCCCCATTTACAGAAACTGATAATTTGTTTAACAAAACTTCTTTCGAAATATTAACATTTTCATTTGTAGTTTCAATTATTAAATCAATCAATAAATTATTAGGTACTGATAAAATTATTTTACGATTATCAATATTTTCTTTTTGCCCAAAATAATCTAACCAACTTTTATTATTTTCTAGTATTACATCTAAAGTTTTATCCTTATTAATTGAAATACTATAAGACTCTTGTTCATTTTCAAAATATTCAATGCGAATTAGATTATCCTCAGATGATACAATTTGTACTTGTCGATCTCTTGCGTTAATATTAATTTTCTTAATTTCTAAATTATCTGTTGTATAAATTTTTTTTGTAAATTGATTGTTTTTTGAACAACTAGTAAATAAAAACATTATCATAGTTATATTTATTATTAATATTATTACTTTTTTCATTTTATTTTCCTCCTTTGTATTATATAATTATTGATAATATTGTCTGGGTATTAAATATCTATATATTATTTCATCATATGCTCCTTTCTTTTTATCAACATAAGAGTTGTTTCTTATATTTTTTTATGTTACAATATTATTATAAACTTTTGTGTTAGACAAAAGTCAATAGGAGTGCATAAAAAAATGAAAAATTATTTTTCAATTGGTGAAGCTGCCAAAATGGCAAATACGACAACGGAAACCTTAAGACATTATGATCGCATTAATTTGCTAAAGCCAAGCATTAAAGATAAAAATACCAAATATCGTTATTATTCAATAGAAGATATTGTTAGATTAAATACCATACATGCATTGCAACAAATGGATTTACCTCTAAAGGATATCAAACAACTTTTAGATCTTCAAGATTTGCAAAAGATAATTGATTTTCTAGAACAAGCTCAACTAAAAGCAGATGAAAAAATAGCTTCTCTCCGCTTAAGTAAAGAAAAAATTCAATTAGCCAAAAGTGATTATGAAAATAAACTATTACAAAAAAAGAATAATCTAGACACCTTTATTCAAGAATATCCCATTCGAGTCATTCTACTTTCAGATACACTTAAAAAACCATCACTAGATAATCTTTGGAATTACTTAAAACATTTTTATGATAGTATTACAGTTGAAAAAAGAAACTTATTTGAATTTGAAGATTTAGCAGGTATTTATATTGAAAACAATATACCTAAATTATTTGCCTTATGCACAAAATATGACCAAGATTCTAGATTGAAATACCTACCTCAAGGTAAATATTTATGTGCTAACTGTACTGAAGAAACTAAATCCAAAACAACTCATCATTTATTGTCACTAGCAAAACACCAATATGGTATAATACCTTCATTTATTATTGAACAAATTATAATAACAGGAATCCTTCACTGGAATTATCAAATACAAATATATATTGACCAATAAAACTCTATTTTAATAATAAAACTCTGCTATTTTATAGCAGAGTTTTACATTTACAATTTATAATTTTTTGCTTGTGTAGTAAATAATTTATAATATAAAGAATTCTTTTTTAACATTAAATTTTGATGGGTATCAAAATCACTTACAATACCACCATCAAGAACTAAAATTCTATCACAAAAAATTGATGATGACATTCGATGAGAAATATAGATTGCCATTTTATCATTAGATAATTGATTAAAATTCTCATATATCTCGGCTTCTGCTAGTGGATCTAGTGCACTTGTTGGCTCATCTAGAATCAATAAACTACTATCTTTAGCTAAAGCTCTAGCAATAGCTATTTTTTGCAATTGACCACCAGATAACTCAACACCAATATCATCATAATATTTACCAATAAAAGAATCATACTTATTTGGAAGTTTCTCTATTTTTTCATTAATACCTACATCAGTACAAATCTTTTTAACATCAACTTGAGATGTAGGATCTATATTATCTTTAATTGAATAAGCAAAAAGTTTATAGTCTTGAAATACTGCACTAATTTGTTTAATATATGAATCTTTTTCATATTCTTCAATAGGAATATCATTAACTAAAATTATCCCTTCATTGGGACAGTATAGTCGACACAATAACTTCACAATTGTTGTTTTACCTGCACCATTAAGACCAACAATAGAGATTTTTTCCGATTCATTAAATTTAAATGATACATTGTCTAAAATAATTTTATCAGTATTTGGATATTTGAAAGTTACATTTTTAAATTCAATAGTTAAAATTTTATCTAATTTATTTGTACCATTTTTAATTTCAGTATTGATAGCCATAAATTCCATAAATGGTTTAATATATTCAATATTTCTAAAAAAGTTACCCAATGATTCTACAATACTTTGAATAGTTGTGGTAAAAGATAAAGCTGCTTGGGCTAATAAAGAGAACTTAGAAATTGGTAATTTTTCTGTTATTGTTTTAATTCCTACTAAGGCATATACAAATGCTAATTGAATATACCTCAAAATAACTGAAGCAGAATAAAATAAACTCACCTTTGTATAATACTTTCCAAAACGCTTAGAAACATTTGTACCATAATTAGAAAAATTAATATATAAAATATCATATAATGAATAAAATTTTAATTCCTTAACTTTTGTAGGAGTAATTACTGAATCTAAATAGTATCCATATTTGTAGTTAATTGGTAATAATTCTTTATAAAATTTAATTTGTGACTTCATTGACAACATCACAACTAAAATTGTTAAAATAGCACCAACAAATAAAATAATTGGAATAATATAATCAAAAGATAGAATAATAACCAATAATCCAATCAAACTTATAATATTAGAAAATAAAGTAGCAAAACTAGTAAATAAACTATAAATAGCACCCATATTATTAATACTAAAAGAAGCATTCTTTTTTAGTTCTAAATACTTAGGATCTTCTAAATAATTAAATGGAATTTCTAAAATCTTTCTAGTTAACATTTGATCAATTTTTTCTTCCATTATTGCTTGATGTTTTGCTAGTATATTTTTAGATAATAATACCAAGAAAAATAATAGCATTTCAATTCCAACAATTATAACTACATATATCAATGAAGAATTTATATTTTTAGACTCAATTAAAGAAAGAATCAAACTAAGAGTATATGCAGCAAATATAGTTTGAGCTGATAAAATTAAAGCATTGAATATGAGTGCTATAAAATAAGGTTTATACTCTTTAAAGGATAATTTTATAAATGGAATTAATATTTTAATCATTACTATTTCCTCCTTCTTGATAATATTTACCTTGAATCATAAACATCTCATAGTACCCTTGTCTATTCTTCATCAAATCATCATGTGTGCCCTCTTCTTGTAGACCATTTTCATTAAAGAATAAAATTCGATTACAAAATTTAGTAGAAGAAAGTCTATGCGATATATAAATTGAGGTTTTATTTTTCACCAAATTGGAAAATTGTTGATATATAGAAGCCTCAGCCAAGGCATCTAACGCACTTGTCGGCTCATCGAGGATAACAATTCCACCATCTTTATATAAAGCTCTTGCAATAGCAATCTTTTGTTTTTGCCCACCTGATAAATCCACACCATTTTCGTCAATAACTTTTAATAGAGTTGTATCATAGCTATTTGGTAAAGCTTCAATTACTTCTTTTAAACCAACAGAATCTATACATTGAATAACTTTTTCTCTATTGTAATCCATACCCCCAACATTTTCTAAAACTGTCAAAGCATAAATATCATAATCTTGAAATACCGTAGATATTAATTTTTGATAATCTTCTTTATCAAGAGTCTTTAAATCCACATTATTTACTAAAACTTGACCTTCAGTCGGTTCAAATAGACCACAAATTAGTTTTACAATTGTTGTTTTACCAGCACCATTTGTTCCAACAATGGCAATTTTTTCATTTTTATTTATTTTAAAATTTAAATTTTTTAAAATATAATTATCAGTGTTGGGATATTTAAACCAAACATCCTTAAATTCAATGGTTACACCTTCATGATAGTCAAATTCCCATTTGTTTAATTTTTTCTCTTTCTCAGTTGAATCCATAAACTCGAAATAAGTCATTGTTAATTTTAAATTTTTAATTAAATCAGTTATATTATCAGATAGAGTTCTAAGAACCGTCGTAAAAGCAATAATTGATGAAATATATAATGTAACTTCTGATAAAGTAATATAACCTTTAATAGCACTATAGACAATTATACTATATGATATACCATCTTGAATCAATAAAGTAACTAGTCCAAATAATCCATATTTAAATTCTTTATTTAATAAATCATGTAGGACTTTTAAATAAGATAACGATTTATCATTATATTTCTCCATAATAAATTCTTTTAACGAAAAGATTCTTGTATCCTTACCATAAGAAAAATCACTTGCTGCATTATTATAATAGGATTTTTGTCTGTTAGCATGTGCTAAATCTTTTTGCCTTTTTCGATTGTAATCAGCTACTTTTTTATTGATAATAATAGATATTAGTGTTGATAAAAAACAAACAATTACCAAAATAATATTAAAATATGCTAAAATAATGCTAAATAAAATAATACTTACAAGTGATGTTAAAATTATTTTAAAATTACTATAAGATTTTTCAAATCCTCTACCATCACCTTCTAATGCCTCAGAAGCACTATTTACAGTATCTTGGAAATCACTATTTTCAATATTTTCATATTTAGTAGTATGATATAAATGAATTACTTTCTCAAATTCCTTTTGCCTTAACAATAAAAATTTACCAGAAAGTATACCTTCAAGAATGGACTTTAAAACTAAACAAATAGTAGATATAATAATTAAGATAAGCATCTTAAATAAAAAAACATCAATACTATTTGATGTTGTAATTTCATCAATAATAATTTTTGTAAAAAAGACACCAATAACTGGAATTACTCCTGATGCTAAGGCATTTAGTATATATATTAAATATACATAGGATATCTTACCTTCCTTAATCCTTTTTATTTGTGTTGTAAAAGTCTTCCATAAGCCATACTTCATATTTGTCACCTCTTGTTCCAATTATAAATTATTAGTTTAATATATTTACAAAATTATATATTATTATTTTTAATAATTATATCTATTATATCATTATTTTTATAAAAATTCATTATATATGAAAAATCTTATATCATTATTTATATTATTATACATAAATTTTATAAACTAACTTAAAAAAAGGCAGTTATTAGACACTGCCTTTTAAAAAATCTCTGGCGTGCGTAAGATGATTCGAACATCCGACCTGCTGCTTAGGAGTTTATTCAAGTCTTTGGGGCTATCTTCAAATAGGCGTTTTTTGTACAAAATAAATGTAAAAATTACCGTTTTTGCAAATTTTACGCTTATTTTCTTGTGTTATTTTCTCTAATTTTTATACTATTTTTTCCTGCGCGGGTGCACAACGGATGTATGGATAATATGCATTAATAGAAACCGTTTCTATTTTTTTCTGTATCAACATTTTGTTGTGTATGTTTACAACGGGGGAAATTGTGACATCCAAAAAATGTTCCATACCTACCTTTACGTAACACTAAAAAATCTCCACATTCAGGACAGCGATTATTATGATAAACAGCCTTCATATCATTATTTGTATAGGTACAATAAGGAAAATTAGAACAACCATAAAAAGATTTTCCGTCAATTTCAGACTTTCTAACAACTAAATGACCCGATTTACACCAAGGACAAAGATATTCGTTTTTTTCTTTTGCCTCGCTTTCGTCTTCCATAATATAACATTTATTTTTAATTTCTTTTATGAAATCGGACGATTTGTCTTTTTCAGAAAGTAAATAGACAATAGACTTTGTTCTTGTTAAAGCAACATAGAAAAGGCGACGTTCTTCAGCGTATTCAAAGTTGTTTGTCTTTCCTAACAATAATGTTAAAATATTATCATCTTCAGTTTTATTTGGGAAACCATTTTGAGCATCTTCCCCACTAATTAAAACAACAAAATCACTTTCCAAACCTTTTGAGCCGTGAACTGTGCTATAAGATATTTCAAGTTTTGGATAATCATAGTGCTTTATTGTTTTATAATCAAAAACTTGAATTTCTCTACAAATAAAAGCGTCTATATCTCGCCTATTTCTACCTAACACCAAAACTTTTGCAGTAGAATTTATTGCTGAAATATCCTTTAATGCTTTAGCAAGAGCCATTGCCTTATTACCTTTATGGTAAATAATTCTTACGGGCCTTTCTTGGTGTTTGGCAGATTTTATATGCTTTTTATATTGGCCTGGATTCGCTATAATAAATGGCTCTACTATTTGTTGAAGTTCCGTAGAATTTCTATGAGTAGAGGTAATGTAATTCAGTTTAGCGCCTGTAAAAATCTTTTCAAACTCTAGAAACACATTTATATCACAGCCAGCAAAACGATAAATTGCTTGCCAATCATCGCCAACCGCAAAAAGTTTAGAATCACCGTGTTCAATAAGTTTTTGAAGAAATTTTGTTCTGCTTTGCGATATGTCTTGAAATTCATCAACGATAATATATTTATACTTAAAATTAGGAGTGGAATCAAGTAAATCTATTGATTGTAAAATCATATCATCAAAATCTATTTTGTTCGCCGCTCTTAAATTTTGCATATAATAATTATACACGTCTCTGCAAATGTCTAAAAATAAACGAGCACGACTTGTATCATAGAGAGAATTATTTAATTGTGCCTTTAATTCATCAAAACCTGTATCATCTTTAATTTGTGCTTTATACAAAGAAATAAATGTCATTATCAAATTGAAAAACGAACTAAAATCTCTACCTTTATAAACATTATGTAAAGCATCAAAAACTTCGGTTTGTGATAACGGCTTAAATTCTACACCATTTTCTAACAAACGGGATTTAAGGTTATCAAATATAACACCCTCATTAAATTCATAAGAATACGTTTCTATACATTTTGTTTGATTTTCACTATGTATTTGACGTTTCCAATGCATTGAACGAATATATTCATCACTTGCCTCTTTGTCATATTGAGGTGCATTTCCCTTTCTATCTATGCCATAGTGTTCTATATAAATACCATAATCGGGCAAATAAAAATCGGGGGTATATTGACGCTTATCAATAGTGCTTGTTTCAATTTCATACGGTTTTTCGTATTCATAATTTATCCCATTTATAAAAAGATAATTTGCAATTACGAGTTCCTCATTACTCTTAACAAATTCATTTTTAAGCGTTTCGTGTTTATCTTTATTTACAGATAATTTTCCTAAACAGTCTTTTAAGGTTATAAAATTAAGGGTTTTTAATTCCTTAAAAATCTCTCCGTTATTTTTATATTTCTTTTTATAAGTTGGCGCAGCGTAAAAATATAAAGCTATATATTGAAAAATTTCATTTGCTATTTTGTGATTTTTTACCAATTCTTCCTCGAAGAATTGCGTTATATATGCCTTTAATTGTTCTTCTATTGCCTTTTTCTTGCCACTTGATTCAGTTAAAATTTTAAGTCCTAAAGCGTGGAAAGTTTCAACTATTAAACCCTTTGTAACAGTATTTATTTTATTTTCTAAATCATTAGCAGAGGCTCTTGAATAAGACAATAATAATATTTCATCTTTTTTCGCTAAACCCGTTTCTAATAAATACTTAACCTTGCCACAAATTGTCAAAGTTTTTCCCGAGCCTGCACCTGCGATTGTTAAATTTGATTTAGAATTACAAAGTATCGTACGCCTTTGCTCGACATCAAGGCTTTTTCCGTTTACATTATCAAAAATTGTATCTTCTAAATGCCTTGCAATAAATTTTTCGTTATGTTTTTCTATGGTGTCAGCATTGACAACAGGTATTTGATAATACTTGTGCTTGTAAGTATTATATTTTTCTATTCCTTTCAATGCATTGTCTAACACATTAGATATATTTTCACTATCAATATAAGAATCGGGCAAGTTTTCAATTTCATGATCAATTGATAAAATTAAGGTCTTTTGCTCTTTTATAATTTCATAGTCGTGTATAATTTCTTCAATACTGCGTTTATATGAATCATACTCTTCTTTGCGTCCAAAAGAATCAGGAATAACGTATGCATATACACGTTTTATAGTCGCATATATCTCTTCTATTTTCTCTTTGCTGTTCAATAAAATATTGTCCAAAATATCCGAGACAGGATAGGTTTCTATAAGGGAGTTGTATGCAAAACTTAACGACCGAATCTCTTTGTTGTGATTTTCTATTTTTTGTATGCAAACATTATAACGTGATACAATATCCGCATATAAATCATCTTTTGACAACGAACGAATAAGTTTAACGTTTTTATCTTCGTTGAAATTAATAATTGAAAAAAGTGTAAAGTAAGTTTCTATTTTATCAATATCAACTATAATTTTCTTTGCTTTGTTTTTGTTTAAAAGATTAATTAGAAATTTAAACATATTACTAAATCCTACTTAATTATGAAAATGAGTTAATATAATAAATTATATCATATAATAACGAATAAATCAATATGTTTTATAGGCACAAGTGGTGTTGGAATTATCATTTTAGGAAATAGAATAAGCGTAGGGTACAAATTGCCGTCATAGACGGAAATTTGTACCCTACTATGAGTTTCGCAAAGTGGGAACCCCAACCTTGCGAGAACAAAAAAAGATAGCCGTATTTTGACTACCTTTTGAAGAATGGCGACCGTAAGATGATTCGAACATCCGACCTGCCGCTTAGGAGGCGGCTGCTCTGTCCAACTGAGCTATACGGTCTTATTAAATTTGAATTTTTTGCAAGAGTGTACGAAAGGTGTACAAAGAGAAAATTCCTTTAACACACATCCATTAAAAATAAAAAGTTTTAGTCTATCTAAACGGATAGAACTACTGCTTAGGAGGCAGCTGCTCTGTCCAACTGAGCTATACGCACATAGGAATGACATATTTTTGAATACCATCAAATTAAAAATATGTCAAATAAAACAATAAAATATAGTTTTAAAAATTTAAATTTTTAAGACGCTGTTTTTGTTCTGGTGTAATTAAGTATGATTCCCTCATTTTTTGAAGTGTTTTATTATACACAAAATTAGACATCTCTAATATATTAGGTAAATGATTATATATGTATTCAAAATTATAACAACCCATTGTGCACAATAACCAAGCACATCCCATATCAACATAATAATTGCCATATTTAATTCCTTTTATCATTTTAAATATTTCATCAAATTCTAATTCCTTAATAAAATATTTTTTTAAAAGAATTAAACCACATCTAATTTCTATTGGTTCTTGTTGCAATAAACATTGAATAATAGAAAGTAGTTGATCATAATCATTCTTTTTAAATTTTGTATCGCAAACAAAGGTATCACAAGTCATCCAATTATCTAAATATTTAACAAAATATAAAAAAGTATCATAATATAACTGATTTTTAATTTTTCCAAGTTTATTTAAAAAAAGACCAAATAAAATATCTTGTTCAACATATTGATTTAACTTAATATTGTATAGTTCATCATATGTTATTTGATGATTTTTTACAAATTCTTTAATCCTAGGTATTTTAATACCTAAAAAAGCAATATTCGTTGGCGTTAACTTTTTTGCAAAAGCTGCTTGTGATTTATTTGCTAAATTATAAAATTCTTCTTGCATTTTTTTTCACCTTAATTATTATATCTCATTTTTATTTTTTTGTCCAAAATATAAACCTTTTAACTATTTTTAGACATTTTATTAATAATCAAAAAACTACAGTTTTTAATAAACTGTAGTTTTACTTCATTAAGCACTATCATTTTTCTATTTAGTAGAAATTACTAAATGACCTTGATAATCTATTTCATAATAGAAATTAGGTTCTATCTCTGATGAAATAATTTTTTTAGCAATTTCTGTCTCAATATTTTTTTGAATAAAACGTTTAATTGGTCTTGCTCCATAAGTAGTATTATAACTATTATCAATAACATATTTCTTTAACGCATTTGTAAAATTAACTTTAATATTATTTTTATTTAATCTTACTCTTAATTCATTTAAAAGTTTATCAACAATCTTTATTTGAACATCTTTTGATAATGGATTAAACATCACTATTTCATCAATACGATTTAGAAATTCAGGTCTAAAGTGGGCGTGAACTTCATTCATAACAAGTTCGGTAGCATTTTCATCATGATTTAAAAGATATTCGCTACCTAAATTAGAAGTCATAATAATAATCGTATTTTTAAAATCAACTACTCTTCCTTGCGAATCAGTTAGGCGACCATCATCAAGAATTTGCAATAATACGTTAAAAATATCTCGATGCGCTTTTTCAACCTCATCAAATAAAACTATTGAATATGGTCTTCTTCTAATAGCCTCCGTTAATTGTCCTCCCTCATCATATCCAACATATCCAGGAGGAGCACCAATTAATCGAGATACTGAATGAGGTTCCATATACTCACTCATATCAAATCTAACAATATGTGACTCACTATCAAACAAAGCTTCGGCTAAACTTTTACATACTTCGGTTTTACCCACACCTGTTGGTCCTAGGAATAAGAAGGAACCAATTGGTCTATTTTCATCTTTGATACCCGATCTTTGTCTAATTATAGCATCACTAACTAATGTAAGAGCCTCATCTTGTCCTATTACCCTTTTAGCAAGCGTATCTTTTAATCCCAATAACTTCTCTTTATCCCCTTGGACAAGTTTAGAAACAGGAATATTCGTTGATTTAGAAATGATATCAGCAATATCATTTTCGGTTACAACCTCAGATATCATCTTATTTGTTGATGTTTTTTGTTCATAAGCAGTTATCTCTTTTTCAAGGGTTGGAATAATTTTATAGATTAATTCTCCAGCTCTATTATAATCAGCTTTTAACAATGCATCATCATATTCTTTTTTATAACTTTCTAAATCTTTTTGTTTTTGTTTAATTATTGATAATTCCTCTTTTTCTTTTTTCCATTTCTTCATCATTTCATCAGAATTTTGTTTTTTAACTTTTAATTCTTCGTTTATTTTTCCAAGTCGTTCTTTAGAAAGAGCATCCTTTTCTTTTTCAAGAGCAGTTTTTTCAATTTCAAGTTGCATAATTTGACGTTGTAATAAATCAAGTTCGTTAGGCATAGAATTCATTTCCGTTCTAATTGATGCACAAGCCTCATCAATTAAGTCAATGGCCTTATCTGGCAAGAAACGATCAGTAATATAACGATTAGAAAGTGTTGCGGCAGCAATAATTGCAGGATCGGAAATTCTAACACCATGGAATACTTCAAAACGATCTTTTAAACCACGTAAAATACTAATCGTATCTTCTACTGTTGGCTCACTTATATAAACTTTTTCAAAACGTCTTTCAAGAGCAGAATCCTTTTCAATATAATTACGATATTCATTTAAGGTTGTTGCCCCAATACAATGTAGTTCTCCTCTAGCAAGCATTGGCTTTAACATATTGCCAGCATCCAAAGCACCATCAGCACGACCTGCACCAACAATTAAATGAATTTCATCAATAAACAAAATCATTTCACCATTTTTTTCTTTTATTTTATTTAAAACAGCTTTTAATCTTTCCTCAAATTCACCGCGATATTTTGCGCCAGCAACAAGTGCTCCCATATCTAGTTCATATATATGACATCCTTTTAAATTTTCAGGAACATCTTCTTTTACGATACGTGCGGCCAATCCTTCAATAATAGCAGTCTTACCTACACCTGGTGAACCAATAAGAATTGGATTATTTTTCGTTTTTCTAGCAAGGATTTTCACAATTCGTAGAATTTCTTCTTCACGACCAATAACTGGATCAATTTTTCCATCTCTTACACTTTCAGTTACATCACGACCAAATTTTTCTAATACTTTTTCATCTTTTGAATAATCTTGCATTTCCATATTTTCACCCCTTTAGCACTCTACTACTTCGAGTGCTAATATTATTATACCCATTTTTTGTAAAATGTCAATACTTTTTTAAAAAAAACTAATTCTGATTTAGAATTAGTTTTTAAAATTTATGAAAATGAAAACTATCTACTCATTATCCTTATCTTTTTCTTTTTCATCAACTTTTTTCTTTTTTTCTTTATTAATCATATTTTCAAGTTCTTGAATTGATTGCTGATCTTGAGGAAAAATTTTTTTCATAATGAAAAGCGCAATAATAAAGGTCAAAATTTTTTCAGGAGTAAATGGTAACCATAGTAAGGATATATAAGCAGTTGCAATAACCTTCAACCAAGAAATATCGAAAATTGAAGATATTGCTAAACTAATATAACTCCATCCATTTGTTATCATCCAAGCAATCAGAAAACAAACTAGAAAACGCCAATTTAAAATTCTTTTTAACCAAGTTTTACACCAAATTTTAAACTTCTTCCACTTCATTTTGAATTATCATATAACAATAGTATAAAATATTTTGAGAACTATCAAAAAAATAAATACTAAATTGTTCTTTCTCACTTATTCTATAATCTATATATACGTAATCATCAGTACTTATGTCTTCTAATTTAATATCATATTTATCCTTAAAATCATAGTTTTCAATTTCTTGTTCAAAGCGAATTAATAATTCTTCTAATTCCTCAAAATTATTAGAAATTGGCTTTAAAAATTTATTATTATTCAAATTAGGTCTTTTTTCATATTTGTAAATAGATAACTGAAGCGTATTATTGAGTTGACTAATGTTTGCGGTAGTATAATTTTCTTTATTTGTATAGCCTTTTGGTATAATTCTAGTGCTTGTACAAGATGTAATCATTAACAATACCAAAAATACAAATAATAAATTAACTATTTTATTTTTCATATTTTACTCCGTTCTAAGTGCATTAACTGGATCCATTTTAGCAGCTGAACGTGATGGGAATAATCCAGAAATTAAAGTAAGTAGAACACTAATTGTAACCATTATAATAGCTTGATACCATTTTAAGGATACAAGAGTATAAATTCCAGTTATACCACCAATTATCATATTTGCAATAAAACCAATTAAATAAGTTATACCAATACCTAAGAGTCCTGCTACAAGTCCAATAATAAATGTTTCCGCATTAAATAAATGAGCAACGTCTTTTTTTCTTCCTCCGAGGGATCTAATAACCCCAATTTCTTTAATTCGTTCGACAACTGAGACATAAGTAATAATACCAATCATTACTGTTGATACAATTAGTGAAATCGCAGTAAACGCAACAAGAGCTGTTGTTACAATATTAATCATTGTATTTATCATTGAAATTACAATGGATAAAGTATCCATATAAGTGATATTTACTCTATCTTCCTTAGTAAGAGTTATACCATTCAAAATAATATCGCCATCATTGTTCCAAGCATCTAGGTAATCTAAAACCTGTTTTTTAATATTAAAGTCAATAGGATAAATGGAAATACTATTTGCTAAATCATTACCACCAACATTTCGCAATGAAAGAGTATATATTTCTGGAATATCACTTCCACTATCACCACCAACCATACTACCCATCATATCATTCATAAGTGAAGCAAGCGAGGTGCTACCAACAAATCCAGTTCCTGTTTTATTTTCACCCTCAAAAACATATTCATATTGATATGTAATACCAACAGCCTGACCACCAGTCATCGTTCCAATCATACTATTAATTGATTCACCATTTAAATCATCTCGAATATAACTAGCAATCTCGCTATTTTTATTTACTTCTAAAATATAATCTGTTAAGGCTGATGTATAATAAAAACCAGTTGATAAAGATCCATAATTAATATCATCATTAGGTTGCAAAATTCCAACTACCTTAAGTTCTAATCCATCACTAAAAGTATCATCCACTTTATATTTATAAGAAAAAGGCCAAGTTTGAACTATTTCGGGAATGGAACTTTTATTCTTAATGAAAATTGAGTCATTAGGATACCATGTAAAAGTTTTATTTAATAATTCTTCATATGAAAATTCTTCTTTAATTAAAGTTTCATCATAATCACTCTTAAAAGCTTTAAAGGCCATATTCAAAAATTCATCTTGAGAATAGTATCCAAGTTGTGCTAAAGTTAAATCAGTTATCAAGGAATTTTTATCAATTACAATCATTATTTCATTTTTTTCAGTAGCCATTTTACCATTTAATAATTTATACTGTGATAAAATGTATTCTTCACTAGAAAGAGATTGACTAATAGGTTGCGAAAGAGTTGAAATTGCACTTACAGCTTCTTTAAATTCTGTTTCAGAAAGTAAGGCCTTATATATCTGCTTGATTGCAGTAAGAGAAGTTTTTTGCGCATCTCCACCTTTTTTTGATGCAAAATCTGTATATATATTATTACTAATATCAATTCCATATCCATAAGAAATATCTTCAACGTACTCTTTTGGCATAGCCTTAATATAGTTTACATAATCTTCATTAATTTCATTTGTAACCATAATAGAGTTCATTGTCTCTGCTCTTTTAGCAAGTAATTCTAACATTGAGTTAATCCCTACAAAACCATTTTTAACAACAATTTCTGCTTGCTCAAAATTACTTAAAGAACCAATCATAGCATTTAAATCATAGGCTTGTTCAGTAATTGTTATGGGATTACCAGAAAGCATATCTTCTTGCATATCATCAATGTAACCGCTAATTCCACTTGATAAAGCAAGTACTAAAGAAACACCAATAATACCTATTGAGCCAGCTAATCCAACCATTAAAGTTCTTTTGAATTTACTTAATAAATTTCTACTTGAAAGTTTAAAAGCTGTCCAAAAAGACATCTTCGCTTTTTCCGTTACTTCAAGGTCATCATTTCTAGTCAATTCTTTTTCTTCTTCCTCATCAGAACATGGATTAGAATCATCATTAATAATGCCATCTAACAATCTAACAATTCTAGTTGAATATTTTTCCGCAAGTTCTGGATTATGAGTAACCATAATTACTAATTTTTCTTTTGAAATTTCTTTAATCAAATCCATAATTTGAACTGATGTAACAGTATCTAAAGCCCCTGTTGGTTCATCTGCTAAAAGAATTTCAGGATCATTTACAAGAGCCCTTGCAATAGCAACTCTTTGACACTGTCCTCCTGACAACTGATTAGGTTTTTTATTATACTGACCAGCTAAACCAACGCGATCTAATACCATTCGAGCTTTTTCTAATCTTTCATTTTTGCCCATTCCTGCAATCGTTAAAGCTAACTCAACATTTTCTAAAATTGTTTGATGAGGAATTAAGTTGTAACTTTGAAAAATAAATCCAATTCTATGATTTCGATACACATCCCAATCGCGGTCACTAAATTTCTTTGTTGAGATACCATTTATAACTAAATCACCAACTGTATATTTATCAAGTCCACCAATAATATTTAAGAGAGTTGTTTTTCCACAACCCGATGGACCAAGAATAGATACAAATTCATTTTTTCTAAAATTAACGCTTATTCCCTTTAAAGCTTCGACTTTTAAATCGCCCATTACATATGTTTTTACAACATTAACTAATTTTAACATTTCTTTCCCTCCTTATAATTTTTTAATTCCTCTAAGATATTGTTAAATTTAACAATCAAGTCTATAAACATCATCATATCATCTTTACCCATTTTTTCTTCAAAGATTTGGTACTTATCTTCACACAGACTAACTATTTCCCTTTTAATTTTTTCCGCTTTGCTAGTGGGTGTTATATAAAATACCTTCTTATCTTCCTTCGACTGTACTTTAACAATTAATCTTCTAATTGAAAGACCAACAATAGCCTGTGAAATAGCAGATTTTGTAATATTTAAAGTATCAGAAAGAGTTGAAACATTCATCTTTTCATAAGATGATAATACAATAATATATAATTGTAGATGATTGATATTATGTTTTTTGCAAAGATTTTCAATAAGATCAATAAATAATTTATTATTTATATATAATTGAATAAATAATTGATGTAACATTTCAATCATACTCCTTTTTTGTTAAGTTCTTAACAACTAAAAAAATTATACTAAATATATTTATGATAGTCAACCCTATTGCTTAATGATAATGTTTTCATAAAATAAATTTTTTTAAGTATTATATATTAAATTATTTTTCATATAAAAAAATAGTATAGTTTTCTATACTAAATTTTAAAATATTATTTATCTTTAATTATCCTTTAATATCTGCTATCTTTTATATCAATAATTTTTTGATAATCAACTTCTCCAATACTCATATAATACTTATTATTATCAAAATATGCAACTTTTCCATTTTTTAAAACAAAATAAAATTCAGTTTTACCAACATAAATATTATATTTATTATAAAAAGTTAAAGTAATATCCATATTAGTAAAATTTTGTTCCCATTCTTTAGAACTAATTTCATTAAATTTTAATTTAAAAAAATTATTAGCTACTTCTTTTACAATTTCCTTATTAGAAATAATAACCTCACCTGAATATGAAAATCGATCATTAATCATAATATATGAAGCATTCATTCTATTAGAACTACAACTTAATAAAAATATCATACAACTAAATAAAAGTAAAATAGATATTAAACGACAATCTTTTTTCATTCTAAACACCCCTTATGAATTTTCAACTTTATTATACATAATATGAGTGTCGAATTTTGATTATTCTTGTAGACATAAATAAAAAAATAAATAGGGCAACAAACATTTTTGTTTGTTGCCCTATTTCATACTATTTTAATACTATTTTTGACTGTACCCCATTAAACTATTGTTACATTAACAACAATTACATATCTTCTATTGAATTGATAATCACCATATATTGTGGCAGTCCCAACATCCAAAGCATTAATAGTCCCCCACATACTAACACTTGCAATGTTATGATTCGTAGTCGTCCATGTATAATTTTGCAATCCTGTAGATGGCCACTTTTCATCAGTAACTATAGACCAAAGGTCGTTCTTTTGAAGAGTCACATTATATATAATTAATTGTTGACCAACATTCCTATCCCGTACAACTTGAAACTTCTTTTTAAACACTTTCGTTAAATCGTTTTTATAAACTGCCATAATCGTTACTTCTTGATTTTCTGTTACATTTAAAGCTTGAATAGTACCATATATACTAACTGTTAATAAATTTGTATCACTGCTATACCAATAATAATCCAATCTAGACAATGATGGTGCTTTATCAAAATATGCCAATCTATTAAATCCTTGTGTAATAATATTTCCACGTCTTGCACCACCATTTATGGTAACCTCAGTTCCACAATTAGTATAAACATCTGGATCAGTAACAAAAGTTGCATTTTTATCTTCAATAACTTGTTGGAATGTTACTTCCATTGTTCCGTCTAAATCTGCCCCAAGAAAGCCGATATAGTATTGTTTATTATCAAACATATTCATTGTAACTGTAAATGTATCATTAATTGAATCCATCAATAAGGATGATAAGGCTATATATTGTAAAATATTATTAGAATCATTTTCAGTTGTAAAAATTGCAAATAATAATTGATCAGCACCAAATCCAGTAAATTTAGCATCTATTTTATATTTGCCATTTTGTGCAACATTAAAAGTCTTTAAATCATCAAAACTAGCATCAATATTATCGCTTAAATCAACAACATCATCATTAAACGAATTAAAGGATGCTGTTTCAAGAAATGCTAACGAAACAAGTGCCGTTGTTGCATATTCTTGTGAATAATTTATTTCAATGATATAGTCAACATCTTTTTCTAAATACAACAATAAATTATTTTGTCCTTCATTACTAATTGCAAGATTATCAAATGAACTAACTGCATATTTATTTATAATATTACCTAATTCATCTTTTACAACTATTGAACCCTCAGGATATAAGATATCACCATTTTCATTTGTAGCTTGAAGAACAATTCTTGCTAACCTATTTATTTTATTTGAAAATATAAATTCTGTTCTAGAATTATGCATATGTTCAAATACATCATAAGTATGATTTATTATCATTGTCTGTCTATAATAATCTACATTAGATTCAACTTGTAAATTAACACTAGCACTAGAATTTTTTTCTTCTAGACTAATTTTTAAATAATAGGTTCCAGAAGAAAAATTTCTATTATAGAAAAGTGTTTTATTAGAATTTTCCGCTTGTGGATCAATAGTTATTTTATTCAAATTTTCATCAAATAATTCCATTCTTATTGGGCTATTTGATATGGCCTTTATTAAATATGAACTAATGCAATTAATATTTAAAGTATAATATTTACTTTCTGCACCACTAAGCGTCATCGTTTTATTTACTGAATCCATTATACACTCTAATGTTAATTCTTCTGCACCTGGAAATCTGACTCCCCCGTCACTACACACTGGGCATTGATTACATTTGTAGATTCCATTTCCTAAATCTACTGTAAAATCGTGTTCTTCTATTAATTCGTATTCTAAACCTAAAACATTGTTTTTTAAAATATGATTTTGTTTATTATTAACTATTTCTTGATATATATAATTTTGTTCAACATTATTAGTAAACCCAACAGTTTGCCTACAATATTTACATTTCCAATAATCTTTATTACCATATCTTGCAACAGCCATCATATTTCCACTTTCAATGCTATGACAATTAGTACTGCTATTACCATCTTCACATTGTTTATAAATATCATATGTATATTCGCTTAAATTATTAACATACTTAACACAATTGCATATGGAGCAAATTAGTTTATGATTCGTTGAGGTAGAACTTTCCTCATCATATAACCACTTATGATCAGCATTGGTGTGAAGCCCCCTTGCAATCATCGCACCTGCTATATCTCGGTAAGTTATATTTGAAGATGATTCCATATAATTATTATTACTATCATAACCCATCAATAGTTCTTGATGATGAAGACCTATAGTTTCATTTAATTCTACTAAATCTACATCTTTTAACCCAAGTACATGACCTAACTCATGGGCCATTGTTCTTTCATATGAATCTATTTTATTTGGATAAAGAGTAATACTATATTTTGTATAATGTTTATGATAAACACCATTTGTAAAGGTAGAATCTTCTCCAACCAAACTTGATTCAATAGGTGATGTAACACCTAAAAATGGTTGCCATTCATTAGTATCTTCAAATCGAATATCTACATTTACATCAATATTAGAAGCATCTTCTAACTCATCAACATCCACAAACCTAACCAAAGGATAAGCCCGTAATCTACCATTTTCATCTTCTTTATACACACTAATTTGATTCCACTTATCAATGCCTTCTTTAATATTGTCCATATTAGACAATACTTCGCTGCCCCAATCTACGTCGGTATTATCAAGATGTATTTTATAATATATTATATCAATATCATCATCAATATGGTCCATTACCTCATTATAATCTTTATACTCTGTTAGTTCATACCATACCTCACTATATCCGCCATTATTTTCAAATAAATCGGGAATGCATGAATCATATGTAATATCATCCGCACCATCAATACCAAGATTATCATTATGAGCTTTTACAGCATTATTTGATAATAAAGAACCTAATATTATTGATATTATAAAAATTACTAAAACTTTCAAATACCTCATATTAATACGTAGCAAACTAGTTTTGAAGCAGTTGTTTTACACCATTATAATCATACGCTATCTTTATCTCTATGTTTCCAAATTCGTCTAAAACTTGTTCTTCACATATCTTATATGGTTCTAAAAGTTGAATGGCTTCATAATAACTCTTAAAGTTAGAATGTTCACACTTAGAACCATCTTTGTGATATTGTTCAAGATGTCTTAAATAACTATTGGGAATTGTTCCTTCAATATACTCTGTTCCGTATAGTTCATTTACAGATAAAGACCATTTATATAAAACATCATAAAACATATAACTTTGAATATTAGGGCTAAGATAATTAATTCTAGACAAATATTGATTTTCAAAATAATACTCTTCTTTAAAATTCAGTTTATTATTATTTATTTCAGGTCTTAATTCGGTTATACAACTAAAATTAAGCCCTTCCATTTGGTTACTTGATAATCGTTTAATATTATCAATATCTCTAATGTTCATAATAAAAACTAATCGATCATCTTTAATTTCAGTTTTAATATCATCCATTTTATTAAAAATAGACCATTTTAAAGCATATTCACCTTCATTCATATCAATATTCTTAGTGATACAATAATAATTATATTTGGTTAATAAATCATCAATGCCATGAATTAAAATTGATAAATACATTTTTTTATAAGAATACTCATTCTTATATACATTGAATTCTATATCCAAATATGAATTGATATAGTTCATTATTTTTTTTGATACATATGCACAATAATATTTTCCCTCATCCATTGGTGGAAGTTCAATTTCAAATAAATTTTTACCCTTATAAGCATATTCATTGTTGTCAAAAACAAAATCATAAATATTTAACCTATAATTACTTATTAAAGGATTTCCACCAGGTAACTCCTTTATTGTAACAAAATCTGTTAGAATTGGATTAATTTGAGCATTGGCATATACACCACTTCGATGACTTATCATTATGAAGAATGCCATAATACATATCATAACAACTGAAAGTGAGAATGAGAGCCTGACAACAATTTTGTAAAATAACTTGTTCTTAACTAGTTCTTTTTCTCCTATTGTAAAATTAATTCGATCTCTTATATTAGGATAATTCAAACGACTAGTGACAACTTTATCATCGATAAATTCAAGTATTTTTTGTTCCCTTAACAATGTCTTTCGACTATTCACAATCATCCCTCATTTCTTTTTGGAATTTTTTAATTGCTCTGAAATATTTGGATTTTATAGTATGAATGGAAACATTGTAATAATTTGAAATATCTTGAAAAGTTTCGCCAAAAACTATGTGGGCCAAAATGATTTCAGTTTCTTCTTTTGACAAATGTTGCAACATATCGTGTCTTATGTCGAACCATTCTTTTTGGTCTTCTGACTGAACACAATTGAAAATATAGTCTTCATCTAATACAATTTCCGTTTGTTTCTTTCTAAGAAAATCAATTGCAAGATTTTTTGCTATTGTTACTAAATAGAACTTAAAATTTCTTTCTTCACAAATTTTTTCTCTATTATTAAATACTTTAACAAATGTATCATCTGTTAATTCTTCTGCATCACGACTATCTTTTACAAGAGCTAAAATACAAGTGTAAACTAATTTGCAATATTTCTTATATAAATAACAAAATGCTTCATCCATGTCGTTTTGTTTATTTCCTTTAAGAGCACGTACTGCTAAAATTTCTGAATCCATAAGGTACCTCATTTATTCTTTTTGAAGGACAGGCCTTCATCCTTCACACAATAATACGTAAAATTTTTACAAATTGTTTCAAAAATATACAAATTTTTCCATTTTTTATTTTTATTTACATAAATTTTAATAAAAATTTTTCATTTTATAATTTTTAGTAAAAAAGGTGAGATATATATCACCTTTTATTTCAATACTTTATATGATGAAAAATAAAACTTATTAAAGGTAATTATTGATTTAATTTTTTTTATCTAAATAATGAACTCCATATTTATGAATAATAAAATCCACATCTTTATCACCACGACCAGAAAGATTTACTAAAATAGAACCTGTTTTCATCTTTGTTCTAGCAAGGCGAATTGCATACGCTAAAGCATGGGAACTTTCTAGGGCAGGGATGATTCCTTCATATTTAGACAATAAGAAAAATGCTTCTACTGCTTCTTCATCAGAAACCGTTTCATATGATACTCTTCCTATGTCATTCAAAAATGCATGTTCTGGACCTACAGATGGATAATCAAGTCCACTAGCAATAGAATAAACGGAAGAAGGATTTCCTTCACTATCTTTTAACATTATTGAATTAAATCCATGCATAATTCCTTCGGTGCCAAAAGTAATACTTGCGGCATGATTTCCTTCTTTAGAATTTCTACCAAGAGGTTCAATACCCACAATTTTAACAGGATCATTTAAAAAAGGAATAAACATACCAAGTGAATTACTTCCACCACCAACACAGGCACAAACAACATCTGGTAGTTCACCTGTCATTTCTTTATATTGCTCTTTTGCTTCAATTCCAATTACTGATTGAAAATCGCGAACAATCATCGGAAAAGGATGAGGACCTAGAGCCGAACCGATACAATATATAGAATTTTTATAATCTTTTAGATAACTTTCAAATGCTGAATCAACGGCTTCTTTTAAAGTTTTATCACCCTTTGTGACACATATAACTTTGGCTCCTAAAATTTTCATTTTATCAACATTAGATGCTTGTTTTTTAATGTCAATTTCTCCCATATGAATTTCACATTCTAAGCCAAAATAAGCTGCAGCTGTTGCTAGAGCTACTCCATGTTGTCCTGCTCCTGTTTCTGCAATCAATTTTTTCTTTCCTAAATATTTAGCAAGCAATCCTTCTCCCATACAATGATTTAATTTGTGGGCTCCAGTATGATTTAAATCTTCTCTTTTTAAATATATCTGTGCTCCACCAATATGTTTTGATAATCTTTCGCAATGATATACAGGAGTTGGTCGACCTTGAAATTGAGTTCTTATTCTTCTTAATTCACTAATAAATTGAGCAGAATGACAAATAGTTTGATATGCTTTATCTATTTCATCAAAAGCTGCTTGTAATTCCTTTGATACATAGCATCCTCCATATTTACCAAAATAGCCATTCTTGGTGGGGTAATTTTTCAAATAAGTTTCAAAATCAACATCTTTCATCTTCATATTATCTCATCATCCTTTCATCTACATCTAGTTACCTATTTTAATTATTATATACCAAAATCAATTAACTATCAAATGATATTATAATTTTTTACTGATAGTAATGTGAAATATATCTGATGATTGTTGACAAATACTACTTATAGTGTTATAATAATTTTACAAAGATAAAGTCTTTTTTAACTTTGGAAAGGAGATGAGCACAGTGAAAAATACATATATAGTAACTGGCGCAAATGGTTTCCTTGGAAATAATATAATTAGAAAATTAACAACAAAATCTGAAAATGAAATAAGAGCACTTGTTCTTCCAAATGACAAAATTAAATCTTTAGAAGGTTTAAATTGCAAAATTTTTTATGGTGATGTAACTAAAAAAGAAACTTTGAATGATATTTTTGATGTTGATGTAGATACCAACTTATATGTCATTCATTGTGCCGCAATTGTTTATATTAAAACCAAAAAAAATTCTAAAGTTTATAACGTCAATGTAAATGGTACTAAAAATATTATTGATAAAGTTTTAGAAAAAAAAGCTAAACTTGTTTATGTTAATAGTGTTCATGCTATTTGGGAGAAACCAAATAATGAAATAATGGAAGAAATTTATGATTTTGATCCAAAAAAAGTAAAAGGTCTCTACGCAAAAACAAAAGCCGAATGCGCCAACTATGTTTTAGAAATGACAAAAACTAAAAATTTAAATGCTTGTATTGTCCATCCTTCTGGAATTATTGGTCCAAATGATTTTGGCAGAAGTCATTTAACTCAATTAATTATTGATTTTTGTAACCATCGTCTAACCGCTTGTGTTAAAGGTGGCTATGACTTTGTTGATGTAAGAGACGTTGCAGACGGAATTATTAGTGCTTGTGAAGTTGGAAAAGCAGGAAATTGCTATATTTTATCTAATAAATATTTTACTATTAAAGAAGTATTAGATACAATAAGTGAAGTAAAAGGTATTAAAAAAATTAAAACTGTTTTACCGCTTTGGTTTGCAAAATTAACTGCTCCTCTTTCCGAATTATACTATAGTCTTTTAAAGCAACCTCCACTTTACACTAGTTATTCTTTATATACCCTTACTTCAAATTCACATTTTTCTAATCAAAAAGCTAGGAATGAATTAAATTATAAAAATATAGATTTCAAGCAAACTATCAAAGATACCATTGATTGGCTTAAAGACCATCAATTTATAAATTAATTTACATTTGTGACAGTTATTCTAATTATCGCTTAAAGAGTAAGAATTTACTTAAATATAAGTATATCCTTACTCTTTTTGTTTTACTAAAAATATTTAAATATTATTTAAAAATGAAAAAGCACAATAAGATAAAATAACTCTCATTGTGCTTTATTTTAATTTTTTATTTTACTTTTGGACTATTGTAAATTAATTATAGTTCCTACCGCAAAATAATCATCATCATCTGATGTAAGAGTTGTTGATGCGCAAGTCAATTTTGTTGGATTTGTTGCATTATCAAGAGTAAAAGTGATTGTGCCTTTACTATGAGTAATGGTTAAAACATCACCTTCAATTGTATAGGTAGCGGCTCCAGTCATTTTACCAAAACAATAAGAACCCCAACCATCACATGAAAAACTAATAGTTACATTTCCTACACCATCAAATGAATATTTAATCGTATGTTGATCCATACCCCAATCATCATTTGGACAAGTAATTACCTTAGATGCTGTTTTATTTGCTAAGGCATCTAATGTTTTAACACTAAATTCTTTTGTTTCCTCGTTATATTCATAATAGTTCGTTTGATTATCACCTACTACTATAAATAATAAATCTTTAAAACTATATGTAATACTTTCACCATTTAATGTACCCTTACCATATCCATCAAGAACTAAAGTATCACTTCCAATTGTATATGTTCCTTGATATCCATCTAAAACCTTAAGTACTAATTTTGATGATTGTTTAATAAATTCATAAATTAAATTATTATTCTCATCATAAATGTTGATATCCTGTTGTTTATATGCTTCTTGTGGACCAAATGGTTCTGGATTAGATGGAGAAGTATAAGTTACATTAATATGAACATTATTATTATAAACAAATACTAAAATTTCTTGATTGGTATTAATAACAGCTTTAGTTAAACGAGCATAACCACTTAACCAATAACTTGAATAGTTAGAACCTGAAGTTGCTGTATCATATCCTTTAAAGAAGATAAAATAGTCATTACCTAATTCTTCTTTTCCTGATGAATAATTATAAATAAGAACTCCATTTGTTGCATCATAATATCCATAACGATATGTTGTTCCTGATACTAATTTAAAGAAACCAGTTTCAGGATCATAATCTTCAATTACCCCTGTTCTTTCGCCTGATACATTTCCTAATGCGTCAACTGTTAATGTTCTTTGATATCCACCACTAGAAGTAGAATCATTACTACTACCACCATAGATTTCAAATCCAACATAATTACCAAATAATGCTATAGAATCAATCCATTTGCAATAAATTGTAGTATCTTCATTGATCACACCTGGAGTATATGGATTTTGGAAATCTTGATCTAAGTACCATCCTTCAAATACTTTACCATTGGTAAATGCAGGCTCTACTGGAACAACTAAATCACCTACACCATATGGAATTAATAAATCTTCTAAAGTATTACCATAAACAATTGTTAAAGTTACCAAGAGATCCCATTTTGCATATAAAGTAAGCGATTCAGTTGGAAGATATTCTAAATCAACTTCTGTTTCATAATTAGTATCTAAATACCATCCTCTAAATATATAATTCTCATTAGTAGGAGTAGGTAAAGTCACAATAATATTTTTATTAGTTGTTAACTCATCAACAACTGCTTTATCTGAGGCATCAAATGTAATAGTTACCATTGGTTGATTAATTGTATAAGTTTTTGTTTCTGTATCTAATGTTATTTCATAGTATTTTCCATCTAAATATACGTCTAATGTATATCCCGAATCAGCCTCAGCAACTATATATTGACCTTTTAACTCACCTTGTGTAATAGTTTGCACACCATCAATTACAATTGATGTATCACCATTTGTGTAAGTGCCTTCATAACCATCAAGTTCAACCATTGTAGTATCATCATAACCTGCTTTAATAATCAATGAACCAGTTGAATCATATACATAAAGAGTTGTACTACCAAAGCATTGGTCTGCTGTAACTACATTATCTAAAGAATCTTTAAATTCTACACCAAAGTAAACATTATTATTATGGATAAAGATACTATAAGTAGTTTCGTCATATGTATACTCAATAGCTCTAGTCTTTCCACCATTCCAATAAGATGATTTAATCTTACTTGCAATACTTACATTTTCAAATGGATTTAAGAACCATACTTCTTCAATATCAGTTTCTAAACCACTTGTATCATTAAGAATAATAATTTTAGATTCTGGATCAATAAATCCTCTATATACTGTTGTACCAATATAGAATTCTAATGTGCCTGTTTCAGAATTATAATTCTTAATTGTCATTTCGTTATTGAAAGGCCAAGATGATCCTTTTGGTGATACTCCATATGGATCAATTGCCGCAATCGCACCAGTTCTAGTATATGTGCTGGACTTACCACCATTTGCTGAATTACCACCAATTTCAGTTAATAAATAATTATTATTATAAATAGGAGCATCTTCCCATTTAGCATAAATAGTTATATCTTCTAAAATTTCTGTTCCACTAACCCATTCTGTTCCTTCTTCAAAATTTGAAGTTGTATACCAACCAACAAAAGCATGTTTATCATAAACTGGTCTTTCAACAATTACAATATCATTTTGTGAATATATAATAACTGTATTTTCACTATCATTATTATAAACTATTGTCAATACTGCTGGTAATGAATATTTAGCATATAAAGTAATATTTTCTGTTGGTATAAATGAATCACCCACTGCGTTATTAAATTCAGCATCTAAGAACCATCCATTAAATACATATCCATCATCTTCACCTGATGGTAAAGTTGCTACTACATTTATATTTACTTCAATTGAATTAATTGGTGTATGATCTTCACCAACATTAAAACTAATTGTTGCCATTGGTTTTACCATTGTAAAACTTGTTCCATCCAAAGTTAATTGATAATATTCAGTTTTTTCACTTAAATATACATCAAATCCATAATCAGCACCTTCACTTGCTTTTGTATAGGTACCAGTTTTTTCGCCAAATACAATTATACCTGTACCATCTAAAACAATTGTTTGATCTTCATTTGTATATGTACCATAGTATTCATCTAAAGTGGTAGTATCATTATTTTCATTAAATGAAGCACCTAATGATGTTAAAGCAATAATAATATTTCCTTCAAGATTCTTAACAACAACTGTTTTTGAATTTCTAACATTCTCAGCTGTTAATGAATTTCCTGCTGTATCAGTCGCCACAAAATCTGAATAAATATAATTATTATATATAAAGATTTCTTTGGCACCATCTTTGGTCATAATATTGATAAAGTGGGCATAGTAACCAATTGTTGATGAACCTGGTTCTTTTGGTGCTTTGATACCATAATGTTGTGCAACTTTATTAGTTGTTTGATATTTACTAAGAATATAAAAATCAGTACCAATTTCTTGTTGTGAACTATAATGTGTAGCAATAACGCCAGTTGTTTCATCAAACCATAGATATTTTACAACACCTGATGAATTTTTCCAAGTAATCTTTTGTGTTGCTTGATCATAATTTTCTACAGTACCTGTAAATTTACCAGTAATTTTACCATTTTCATCAATTTTTATTGTTACCGAAGCTGAATTACCATAAGTTGAACTCCATACTTCAGTTCCAAGATATTCGCCATAATAAACAGGTAAATCTTCCCATTTAGCATAAATTGTTACATTGTTATCCTCTTCAGTAATCGCAGCTTCTTCAGGTAGTGAATTAGAATATTCAGCATCTAGATACCAACCTCTAAATACCTTTAAAATATCCTCTTGAATTCCATATTTTGGAAGTTGTTCACCAATAATATCACCGACTCCTAAATATAAAACATCAGGATCGCCATCTAAAACACCAACTAGATTAACAACTACTTTTTCTTTCCATAAAGCATATAAAACAACATCACTAGTTGGAATAAACTCTGCTTCTACTGGTTTTGTACAGTCTTCATCATAAAACCAACCTTTAAATGTGAATAATTCATTAGTTGGCGTAGGTAATATACAAACAATATTTTTATTAACTAATAAATCCTCTACTACAGCCTTATCACCAGTATCAAATGTAATATTTACAAATGGCAAATCAGCAACAAAAGTATCTTCTGTTAAAGTAACTTCATAATACTTATTATCAACATAAACACCAATTTTATTCGTTTCACTTTCTAATAATTCATAAGTTCCACTCATACCATTATAAGTAAGTGTTCCATATCCTGAAATAATTAACTCATCATCAGTTGAAGTATACGTTCCTTCCAAACCATCAGTTAATACTAATTTTGTACCATTATAAACAAAACCAAATAATACATTACCATCTTGATCTTTTACATAAACATAGTCATTGTTATAACATGCTTCTGCATTTACATCACTTCCCATTAAATCAACAAAAGATACACCATAGTATACTCGATCTTTATAAACAAAAATATTATATGCAGTAGCATCATATGTGTAAGTGATAGCAATAGAATTATCCCAAGAGGATGCTTTACTTGAAGCATCTGTCACACCTACTTCAAATGGAGTCCATACATGTATTTGATCAAAAGTTGTACTATATGCACTTACAATAATACCACTTTCAAAATCTACATAACCATAGTAAATTGATACTTCATTTGAATCTAAAACTGGTTTACCATCTTCACCTGATTCCTCAACAATCTTTGTTAATTTGATTTCAATTTTGCCAGTTTCTTCATCTAACATTTTGATTTCAACATACCCTCTAAACGGATATGCAGTACCAATACCTTTACCAAATTCATCAAGTGTTATTGTAATTTGATTCCAAGCAGTTTCAACACTAATTACACCATTTTTATAACCGCCTTCATCATCATCAACGTCATATGAAAAAGATGAATAAGTTTTATTATCATATGGTGCTACCTTTTTAGCAGTTTCTAAAGTTACATCACCATAAATACTATGATAAACAACACTACCTTTTTCATTATATGTTGGAGCTGTTTCTTCTGTAATTTCCCAAACATCACTATCAGTCAATACTTCCAAATCAACTTCTGTTGTATCTTCACAATCACATACTCCTTCAGCAGAACCTTTTTCTGTAAGCGTTGGAGCAGTTATAATAGTCCATTTATAATTATGTTCTAATTTTTCAAGCTCAATTGTAACATCAACATATTGACTACGATAAGTTCTACTACCAACTGTTTGACATGTTGGAGCTGTTTCATCAATAATTGTCCAGAATGTATCATCTGTTAATTTTGGCAAAACTACTTCATCAGTAGCCGAACAATCACAAACACCTCTTGCAAGACCTTCTTCTATAAGTGTTGGAGCAGTTACTACTTGATAATTTTTATAATTATGTTCTAATTTACTAATTGTTTTTACAATATCACCATAAATTGATGAATAAGTAATCTTACCCTCTTTTGTACAAGTTGCAGCTTCTTCTGTTTTAGTCCAAACAGATGTATCTGTTAAAACTGGTAATTCTTGTTCAACAACTGCTTGGCATACACATTCTTTTTGAGCTTTACCTTTAGTTGTTTCAGTAGGCTCTACTACAATTTGCCACTCACCATAATTATGTTCTAATTTTTCAACAACTATCACAACTGTACCATAAACAGATGTATAATTGATACTTCCTTCACTACTACACGTAGCTTCTTTTATCGATTTTTCCCAAACAGACGTATCAGTTAAAACTGGAACTTGTGTTTTGTCAATTTCTCCACAATCACATGTTCTATGTGCTTGTCCAACTACAGTTTCAGTTGGATTAACATCAATAATCCATTTATCATACTTATGAGTATGATCATCTTTAACGCATGAGGTAATAATCATAAGTAGTAAAGAAAGTACTAAGACTAAATAAATTTTACCACGTTTCATTTTTGATTTCTCCTCTCTAATTTTTATAGTTTTTAACTACAAAATTCCCTAATTATTGTCTTTTAAAGGTTGTATGATTAGCAAAATAGCCATGTTCATCACTGTTTATGGTTGTTTCTAAACTGATTATTTCACTAGCATCTAAAACATTTGTTATTAAGAAAACAAATGTTTCACCATTGACCTTAACTGTTAATCTATTATTATTCACAACATATGTACCAATAATCCCTTCACTACTAGCAAAACTAGGATGATAAACATCATTTTCACATGCATAGTTACCACTATCATGTTCGCTTGAAGTAGATATAATTAATACTTCACCATTTGCTTTAAATGTAAATGTTGTATTTGCAACATAACTATATATATCACAAGCAAACTTATGACTAGCACTAAAAGTTTTCCCTTCCACAATACTATTGTCAAATATTATGTTTAATTTTTCAAATGTATAATCCTGATTATTTAATCTATACAATGTTACTTTATCTTGAATAATTACAGTAATAACATTATCATTTAAAATATATTCACCACTTACACCATCAATAATTACATTATTAAAACCACTAACAATAATAGTTGAATCCTCATTAGTATAAGTACCCCGATAAGAATCAGAAATTATTAGACCTGTTGTTGTACTTTCCCATGAATTAATTTTTACTACTATTTCTTTTTGTGAAGTTACTATTTTATTTATTGAACCAATTTGTGATGGCTCCATATCATTTAAACTAGTTACGGTTACAATTTCTCCTAAACCATTTAAGACACTTGAATATATATATATTTTTTCATTATTAACAGTAATTAACCTTAGATAATTATTTTCACAACCAGTTATTTTATAGGTTCCTGTTGTATAATAGTCTTGGAAATTAATTGCTCCACTACATTTTAAAACAATGAAACCATCCGTTATTTTATTACCACTTGCGGTAATTTTTTTATTATTTTCATCTTTTGCATTAATTATAAAGCTATCATCATCATTTATTTTAATATTACCTTTGTAAATTGTACCAGCACAATTTAAAACTACTTGACCATATTTATCAATTGATAAACTATTTTGATTAAAAATAATACCATTACCATAAGTAGTTGCAACTGAATTATTACTATAAATGTCTTCTAATACTTGAATAGCATAATAAGCAATTACATCTTTGCCATCAATATTAATTTTAATACTAAATTGATAAAATCCAGGTGTATTAAATCTTACTTTTGAAACGTCAATACAATTTTTCATTTCTTCTTTTGAAAGAATACCATCTTTAGTGATAATTTCAATATTATCATAAAGAAGTGATTTGGCCACACTATCAGAATCTTGACCAATCTGATATGAATGAATATTAACGATAGCACCTTTAGTAATATGATTATTAATAAATCTTGTACCTATTTTGGTTGCATCGGCTAAATAATTGGTTGTTAGAACATTACCAAAAGCATCAACATAAAATTTAGCATGATATCCATTAAATAATTCTTGTTTAGAATCTTTAAATTGTAATTCAATACTATCACCAATAACTATATAATTGAATAATTCTTCTTGATAACTTTTATTATTTGGATTAAAATGTCCACTACCATAACCATCAAAGAACAAATACATATCATTTGTTTCATATAGACCATAATATGAATCTTTTTCAATATATGTAAAAGTTCTATCATCTAAATTTAAAATAAATTTATAAGAAGAAATATCTTCTTCAAAGGTGTAAATTAATAAAGTATCATCAAAATAATTTACTCCTCCATTTTTCATTTTACTTATCTCATATGATGTAACACTAAATATCTTCACTGAATCTTGAATTAATGAAAAACCTTCATTGGAATCTGAAACTAACGTTGCTTCTTTACCATTGTAGATACCTACAAAAGTAGTATTAGCATATTTATTTCCATTATTTTCTTTTTGAATTTTTCCTAAAGTAGGCGTTTGTAATTGCATATAATATCTATCTTCATTTAACTCAAAATGATAATAAGAACCTGGAAATTGATCAAATGCTTCAACAAACTGTACTTCACCATAGGATACTTCATAAATCGTATCAACAGAATTTTTTTCAACTAAAGCAATTCTTAGACCATACCAATAAGTAGTATTATCTAATTTTGATTTAATTTTAAACAAATCTATGCTATAACCTGTATAAGTAAGCTGTAATACATGCGAAGATGTTGAATTAACAACTACTCTATCCTCTAAAGACCATACACTATCATTAAAATAAATCATTGGTCTACTATTATCAGTATAAGACATTCTCATTTCATTCAATGGAATAAAAACAACAATACCAGGTTCAATATAATATAAATTATACATATTTCTACCATACATTACTTGCATAGTTGTTTCATTGTTACCACCAATTAATTCCAATTTTGTACCAGATAATGTCATTGTTCCATCATCACTAACGATGAAATCACCAAGAATTGTTGGTTTTTCTATTTGAATTCCATAATCATCTTCTTCTGTACTTTCGGATTGAGGAATAGTTGTTAAATTAGTTTTATATGTACCCATCATTTTATTATCAAAAACAACAACTTTTGATGTCTTTTCAATTCCTTGATAACTAATCGTTACATAATAAATACCTGGAGTAAAGCAATCAACTTTACCACTAATCATTTCATTGGTAACTTCAATTTCTTCTTGTCCATTTACAATTTTGAACAAATCTTTTGTATAAAGAGTTGTACCAGTAAAAATTGCTTTATCACTTGCAAGAACTTCTAATTCTGATTTAATAGTTATATAATAAGAAACAATTACAGGTTCGGTATTTGGACCATTTACATAAACGGCTATTTTAACAAGTTGACGACCTAAATCATTATAATTTATTGGATCTGAAAGCATTTCAACATAACAAGATATAATATCTACATAATCTTTATTTTCAACTAAAGTTTGATTTCTATTATTGATAATTACTTCTAAATTAGAGTATATATTATATTTCAAATCATCTTTATTAATTATTAAATCATCATTTTTAATTGTAATTTTATATTCATTTTCAACAACAACATATTCAATTGTTTTTTCATAATAAGTCCATTTTACACCTGATAATGATAAAGCTTTATCATTATAAGGAATAGTTAATGTTACTTGATAAGTTCCCACATTATCAAAATCTATTTCTGATAAATCAAAATAAGAATTTTGAAGATTGTCAAACTTAATACCATTAATAGTCACATCAAAATCATTTTCAAAAGCATAATTTTGTTGACTAGTGCCTTTTTTTATAATAATAGTATCTGATGTATGATAATCAATAACAACACCAAGTCTTACTTCAACTATTGCAATAACTTCTTGACCTTGGTAAGTTAATTTAATTTCACTGTTACCAGCCTTAGAATAATCAATCGCTCCTTCAATCATATCAGAAGTTACAGGAATTATCTCATCACCTTTTTTAATTTCAAATAAAGATTTTAAATCAATGAATTCATCATTGGGATAAGTTACAATATTTTTTGCCGTAATAATTATTTGTTCATCTTCAACAACCTTTACTACTGCTGCTTCACTTACCATAATTTCATCCATTTGATATTGAAAAATTATTTGATATTGGGTATTCACAACAGGATTAGTTATTGATGATGTATCAATCATACTCATATCAATTTCAATAGCTTGATTATCAATATACAAACTAAATAATTGTGTATAATCAAAAGTAGTAACTTGACTAATTTCAAGATAATATATTGGATAGGATAAAATAACTTCTAAATTATGGTCAGGAATAATATGAATTGTAAGCATCTTAATAATTCCATTAAAATTAACAGTATATTGATAAGTGCCTTCTTCATTTTTAAGATTCGTTGTTATTTGTTCTTCTTTAATCTCTTGTTTAACTCCATCAATTGATGCACTAAATAAACTTAAATAATCATATGTTAAACTTGCTGATTGTTTTAAGGTAATTTCTTCTTTACTAAGAGTAAGATCGTAAATTGTTTTAACAACATTAACTTTTAGACTTGCTGACTTTTCTTTGTATTTACAAATAACTTCATATTTACCAGGAGTAGTTGTTACTTGAGAAAAATCAATATACGAATCTAAAACCACTTGTTCAACATCATTTACTAATATTTTAAACAAATCATTATATTTATAATTATTAACTTGCGTATCTTTAATATCGATACTTTCTTTTAAAGCTTGAACAACAATTATATCAGTAGGTTCAGGGGGAGGATTATCCCCTGAACAATTTTTTTTAGAGCAACTATTTAACGAAAAGATACTAAAGATAATAGCAGTAATTAATACTAATAATCTTTTCTTCATTAACGACCTCTACTTTCTTTTTTATTTTAGAGTCCATTCTCCAGTTTTATAGAAATAAATCCAGAAATATTTGGTGTGATTATTTTCAATTACAATTTGAATATCTTCGTTTACATAGCATACATATCGATTGCTTTGACCAAATTCACCACCTGATGTATCAGTATTAGCAATTGAAAGTTTAAAACCAAGTTTTTCTAATTCTTCACCCAAAACTTCAATAATCTCATCAAAATTTAAAATTTTAGCATTTTCATCAAAATCAGTTGATGTTGCAACAATACTAATAAATTTACTATAGATTGGATTCCCATCAGAATCAACACCTTTTTCTTTCCAATCAAAGAATGGTCCACTGATATTATCGCCAAAAGCAGTTAAGAATACAGTTGGATTAGGAATGCTACTTGCAGCAACACCATAAGCATCTTCTAAAACAATTGCAGTATTTTCATCACGAGATGTAAGTGTTGAACAATCAGGACTATAATATTTAGTAGTATATTGATCCCATGAAGTTTTAACAACACGAGGAACATAACCTGTAAATGTATCATCTTCAAGAACAGTTGTACCTACATTTGAATATGTAGTTGTACAATATCCAATATAAGTTCCACTAATAAGATCATAAGGGAAAGTTGTTGAAACTAAATCGCCATTATCACTAACAACTATTCTAAATGCTGTAGATGATGATGATGATGCATTTTCAGCATATTTATATGCAGAAAGTTCTTTGGCAACATCTCTTGCAATAGCAGTTTCATTTAATCTAAATGTATAAGTTGTAACCCCATTTTTAATTGAAGAAGTTTCAAATATAAAAATGTTAGGTGATAAATCAAATTTTGGCATTACATCAAAAATATTACCATTTACCTTTTTAGTACCTTCTAAAGCACCAAGTGTTGAATTATACTTAAATTCATCATATGTACCATCAGCATTTTGTTTATATCCTGAATAATTAGTAAAGTAATCATTACCATCCATTGAATATGAATATTTACCTGTATTAGCAAATAATATTGCATCCTCAGTTACAAGGCCATAACATCCTACAGTTCCTACACTTGATACAAAATCTTTTACTGCTAATGATACTAAAGCACCTTTTGCAGCAAAAGTAGTTGCAGAAAGTTCATAATCTCCACTATCTCCTGAAGGAGCACTTGTTTGAGTATCTGTTGCTCTAAATGTATAGTTTTTAGCGTTTTGCATTTTTTCTAAAGCAGCTTGTAATTTATCTGCATAATCTGGAGCATCAAAAGGCTTAGGACTTTCAACAATAGTTGTACCAACATTACTGAAAGAAATTCTAACATCAGAATAACTCATAGCATCAGGATCTTCTTCCGTATTGCTACCATAATATAAAATTTCTGTTTGAGCTAATAATTGTGTTACTTTACCATTTTCCACCTTTAAATATAATTTATCTAAAGTATCAGATAATATTGGAGTAAGTGAGAATGATAAATAAGTCATTAAATATAAATCAGATTCTTGTGTTAAATCAGCCATATATTCATATACATCATTTTCTGCATCATATTTAAACTTTGTAATTTGTAAATTTGCAAGATGATTCCATAAATGTTGTTGTTCCCAAAGAACAGGAAAACTATTATAATTTTTTTCAATAGCAGATGATAATTCATTATTTTTATTGATATATAATCTTTCTAAAGCATGACCAACATTACCATATGAATCACGATATCCATCTTTTTCACTACGACGATAGTAATCTACCATTTTATTATCTACTGCAAGTTGATGATTCCATTCACCATACCAAAAACCATCATTCATCTTAACAACCATATCATAAGCATTTGTACTATTATTAGCACTATTTTTGAAATCTCTATAATAATCTGTTAAAACACCAGTTATAGTTATACTTTGATTACCAATTTCTTTTAACATGTTTGATGTTAATTCTCCAACTTGTCCTTCAATAGTTGGTGCTTTAATTGTAATTGATTTTGATGCTTTAACAGTAGGATCTTCAGTTAAAGTTGCTGTTACAGTAACAAATTTATCAAGTGTAATTTCAGTTTTTAATGTTAAAACATTGTTTTCAATTTGAACTAAATCATCATAATTAGTTGATAAAGTGTATGCATCATTGTTTGCATTAGTAACTTTCACTTCAAATTGAATTGAACCATCATATTGCATCACATCTTTGTCTGATGTAATTTCAATTGTTGCTTTTTGTGGATTAGACACTTCTTTCCAAGAAGCGACTAAAGTAAAACTAGATGTAACTTTAGTATCAAAATCATAAGCTGTTCCATCTAATAACCAATTTTCAAATTCATATCCATCTTTAGTTGGATTAGCTGGTTTTGTAACTGTTCCATTCTTTTTGACTTCTTGAGTTTCAACAGAGCTACCACCTGCACTATCAAATTTTACTTCATAGGTTTTTTTACATCCAGTAAAAGCCATCAATAGTAAAACTGCTAATACAAATATAAAATTTTTAGTAATAAATTGTTTGGTTTTCATATTCATATATTTTCCTTTCTAAAATTAATCTTTCCAAACATAGATTAGTAGATCTAAACTATAATCAGTTGGAGCAATATTAATATTGCCTTTTTTAAAATTACCATTACTATCTCTTATAAAACCAAGAGACAGTAGATAACTTTCTACCTCTTTTAATGATGAATCAATTGTATAATTGATATCAAGAGGTACATCATAGTAGAAAACAATTGCATTCTTCACTTTATCTTGCCCTTTAGGAATATAAATAGTTGTTAAGCCAAAGCCATAAGTATCACCTAGGGCGTTACCAAAGAAAGGCAATTCATTATCAATATTATCATTTTCAAAATATCTCTTCAAATAATCTAAGGCATTAGCAGTATATTCATCTTCAGTTGTTGGATCTGATCCACTAGTTACCTCAATTGTTAACTCATTCCAAGAACTAGGAACTTCCCTTGTCTCAAATTCAACCTCGACATTATCTGGTAAAGTAGTAGTATTAAAATCGTCGTATTTAAGTTCTACCACACCATAGATTGAACCGATATAGAAATAAAAACATGCCTCAATAATATATCCATCTTTAACAACCACATATGGAGTAAACGATTCGCTTGTTGATATATAACCACGAGTTGCAAAAATACCATATAAATTAATATCATTACCAACTCCATAGTAGAAAGTTGAAGCAACAGGGCTCATCACATCATCAACATAATAAGTTATTGTACCATCCTCTGGATTTTCATAATACGTTCTAAATATTTCTGCTGCAAATGCAAATGTTGGTTTAGCTAAACTAAAATCACTCTTATATGCACGAGTTGCATAATATGCACCATCAGTATCTTGATAATACGTATTGTATAGATTGTCATTTATTTTCTTATAGCCATAACTTGCATTCTCTAAATATGTATGAATTTCATTTAATTGTGAATCATATTTAACATTATATGGAGCAAAATAACAATCCGTATCTGTAATATATTCAGTAAATCCACTTTCTACAATACCAGATGACATATAAGAAGCTGTAATTTCTTTAAAATCTAGCGTATAAGAAGTAAGAGCATTCATATTATCGATTGCTAATTGTAACTCATCATGAATATCCTCGTGATCATATTTAGAAATCGTAGGAACATTCACAAATTCTCCTAAATTTATTGTTACAATTAACTCTTGAATTCCTTTATAACCATCCACTAATGAATAATCTGGTTCACTTTTTGAATAAATTCCCATAATTTCGTTTTCTTCAATAATTAATGCAAAACCAGTAGGAACAAAATCATACGGATTTGCTGCAGCAAGAACCTTAGATGGTAAGGTTTCATCATTTCCTGTATATTCATATCGCCAGGTTTCTAAATTAAAGGTAAAATCATTGACAGTTAAATTTTTTAATCCATTATATAATCCCGAATCAATAAATGATACTTCATTGCCTAAATCATCGAGCATTGGAAAATATTCTTCTTCATTCATAAAACTTACACCTACTTGACATGCTTTATTATTATTGTTTTTGTAGTATAAGCTCATAATTGTTCCTGTATCACCATTTTCGTATTGGGCAAACCAATTTGTTCCGTCCATTGCTGTCTTCACATCAGTAACATATGTTGATTGTAATTTTTCAAATAACCCAATTGTATATAAACTAATATTAATATATCCTTCAAAAGAAATTTTGTCTTGATTTAAAGCATCTAACATCGCTTGCGTTAAAACTGGTTTAGCAACAATTGTAATTATTTTAGAAGCTGATTTAGTTGAATCATATTTGCTAGTTGCAATTACTTCAATAATTGTATCACCATTTACAGCTTCTGCTGTTAAAGTACCATCTTGGGTTATACTTGCATATTCTAAACCATCTTTAATTGACCAAGTAACTTCTTTATTATCTGTACCCTCAACAGTAGCTGTTAGTTTTATACTTTTTTCTGATTTTACTTCTGATGGTCCACTAATACCAATTGTAATCGGATCTAAAACTACTGGTGGTTTCACTTTTGCTTTATATACTTTCTTATCAGTAGGTTTAGAATCTAAATAATTCGTTCCTTTAGCATATACATAATAGGTAAAATCTTTTGTTAAATCACTTACTTGATATTCATTTTTAGAAACATTATATGAATCATCATTAATATAAATTACATACTCACTAGCATTGGCTACATTATCCCAAGTAATTAAACCTTCTTCACTAATCGTAAGATTAGTAGGTGTAGCTAATGCTTCTTTCTTGCATGATTTACATGAAGAAATTGTTAAAAGACCTAGAAATGTTAATAGTATTGTTAAAATCTTTCTCATTTTCATCCTCCTTAATATTGATAAGTAATATCAATATTGACATTTTTTAAAGATAGAGTTTGAAATACACAATTAATTGATACTAATTGTTTATTTTTAAAAGTAAATGTAAATTTTGCATCATTCATAATTTCAAAATTTTCAGTATTGAATACTTTACTGATATTTTCTTTAGAAACATCAAAGGTCAAAACACCATCTTCTATTTGATATTCAGAAAAATATTTCTTTTCCAAACACATTTTGAACAAATCATTACGATTCATATTTTCTTGCTTTTCAGTATTAATTGAATCTCCTAACTCATAACTAGAACCTAAAGTTCTATTATTAGTAGTTATAACTGCACTATTATCTTCCATAAAATCAACTTCTTTAATATATTGATAAACCAATATTTCCGTATCAGTGACCGATAATATTGTATCAATTGATTTAACTTGTTGCATCGATTTGTCAATATATTTCATATGTTTCTTCAATTTTCCACCAAATAAACATATACATAAGATTGTTATTCCAATAGCGACAGCTATACAAATAGATATAATTATTATTGTTTTCTTTTTCATATAGCCCTCCTATTTAAATAAAAACTTTTTGCTAACTAATACCATTGCTATTACTGATAAACTACCAATAGTAGATATAACTACATAGATCATTGTACTGTCAATTGCCTTAATTGTTGGCATTATTTCAGCTTCTAAATTTGCTATATATTCATTATAAGATGAAACCAAATTATTATAATTTGTCAAATCCAAAATTAATTTATCATCTGCTTTCAAATTATTAATTTTGTTCGAAATTGTTTTTAAAGTATCTAATAAATTAATATTGAATGTTGTTGGTAAATTATTAATTTCTTGTTGTAAATTTTGAACTTCTAATGAAGCTTTAGATAATTTAATTTGCATTAACGTTGTTTTTGATTCAAATACTTTATCAACAAGATTATTCCAATCTTCTAAATCAATACCAAAGATTGTTGGATCTTGCTTAATAGCATTGTAGGCAGTAATAGCATCATTAATTAATTTCTCATGTGATAAATTAACTATTTCAATATCATTTATTTTTTCTGCTTTTTCAAGGAAGGTAATCATATTTTTATGCATTGCTTGATAAGTAGATCTTGTAGCATTTTCAACCGTTCCAAAATAAGCTTGATATACAATTGAATCATAACCTTCAATATCAGTGTTTGCTGGCAAAATCATCTTAATTGGTTCTCTCTTACCAACTAAATCAATAAATGTATAATAATAAAGTTCATAACCAAATAAATCAAAATATTTATGTAATAAATCATATCCTGGATCAGTTTCAACTAATGATGCTGCTTTATTATATGCATCTTCAAAAGTTGGAGCTGTAAATGATTTAAATTCCACTTCTTTTAAATTTTCAAACTTATAAAAAGCATAGTTACCAATAGTTTTTAATGAATCTGGGAAAACAATTTTTTCAATAAACTTATTCATGCTTCCTGCAAAATCTTCAATTCGGTAAGTTCCCTCATCAATAATTAAAGTATCTATATTTAAACCACTAGGAATGGATGATAATTGATATTTACCATTTGGAAGTTTCGTATATAAAATACTATCTTTCAAATAAGCATAATCATTCAATTTAAAAGTAGTAACTTTTTGACCAGTTGTTGGATTATCATAATAATAATTAACTAAATTAACACATCCATCAAAGGCTTTTTTACCAACCTCTTTTAAATTTGAACCAAAAACAAATGATGTTAATAATTGATTATTTTCAAAAGCAGCAATTCCAATTTTTTCTAAATTTGGTGCATTAAAAGTGGTTAAATAAGTATTTTGGAAGGCATAATCACCAACACTTACTAATTTATCAAGCTGATGATTGCCACTAACGCTTGTACTTGCAAAACTACCAAAACCAATTTTTACAACATTAGATAATGTAACTTTTTGTAAAATTTCGGATGAAGTAAAAGCATAATCGGCAATTTCTTCAACATTCTCTAAATTGATATTTGTTAATGATTTGCATCCCGCAAAACTATATAAACCAACATATTTCATATTTGTTGGTAATTCTACTTCTTGTAAATTAATACAATAAGCAAATAAGTAATCTCCCACCTCTTCAATTGATTCTGGTAAAACCACCTTTGTTAATCCTTCACAACCTAAAAAAGCACCATCAGATAATACTTTTAAAGTATTTGGTAGGATTAAATCAAAGATTTGAGGAGCACCTCCATTTTCATCATATCTTGAAAAAGCTCCCTCACCAATTTTAACAACTTTTGGTATATTCAAATAAACTAAAGATGCACAATCACTAAAAGCATAGTCACCAATTTCTTCAACAGTTTCTAAGTTAGCTTTCGATAAACTTGAACAGCCATAGAATGTCTCTTTTTCAATTATACTATCAATTTTTGATAAATCAATCTCAGCCAATTTACTATCATTTGCAAAACAAGCAACACCAAAATGAACATTACCTTCTTCAGGCATCACAACAGTTGTTAAGTATTGGCAATTTTGAAAGGCACCAAGACCAAAAATACTATTTTTACCAATTGTCACTTTTTCAACTGATGATTGATAAAAAGCACCTTCACCATAAGTTGCATTGCTACCAATAGTTACTTCCTTAATTCCACTATTAGCAAAAGCATACTCTTCAACTGTTAACACTTGCTCCAAATTGCTAACCTCTACTAAAGCCGTCGTATAACTAAAAGCACGTTTTCTTATTACAATATTATTTTCTTCTGGTAAAAAGACATGGGTTAAATTTTTACAATTTGTAAAAGCAAAGGATTCAATTACTGTATTAGGATTCATAATTGTAATTTGTTCAATATCTAGTCCACTAAATGCTCCTTCACCAATGATAGTAATTGTGTCTGGAATAATGATATTTTTTTCGCTTAAAGTTGGCACTATAAAAATGATTTTATTTTTATCCTTATTTAATACATATGCTCCTTGTACGGAATAGTATTGATTATTATCATCAACTACAAATTCTGATACCATCGTTCCTTCAAAAATTGAACCAGAAAGATTTGTTAACCTTGTATTAGTAGCAAATTGAATTTCTTCTAATGATTCACACATATAAAATGTATATGCACCAAGTTCAACATCACAATTAGGAAGCATAATTGTTCTTAAAGAAGTACATTTATAAAAAACCTGCTCATCAATTTTATCAACACTACCACTAAATTTAATATTAACTAATTTTGTACATTCACTAAACGCACCCTTAGAAATTTTAACTAATGATGATGCAATAAAAACATCTGTTAAATTCTCACATTTCGCAAAGCAAAATTCAGGAATTTCTACTGTTTCATATAAAGTCACCTGTTCAATTCCACAAGAAACAAACATTGCGTATGAAAGTTTAGTATTTGTAGCAAAAATTACTTCTTTTAAAGCCTTACATCCTTTAAATATCTCTTTGCCAGAATTTCTTAAAGTACTAATATCAACTTTATCAAGCGTTGTACAATTTTCAAAAGCATTTTCACCAATAGTATAAATTTTATCTAAATGAATATTATTCAATAATTCACAATTATAAAATGCATATGCACCAATTGTTTGCACGCTATCTAAATTAATTGACTGTAGTTTTACATCTTTATAAAAAGCATATTCTCTGATGTATTTAACAGTATTAGGAATAGTAACACTTTCTAGACCTAAACAATTATAAAAAGCATATTTTTGAATTTCTTCAACCCCATTTGGAATGATTACCGATTTAATAGTAGTATTACTTGAAGGTATCTTATTCGCGTCATAATCATCTTCTGGTAAATCAACTGTGTTATCTGTTTCATATAAACAAAATGCATATGCACCAATTGCATATATCCCTTCATCATCGGGAATAACGACATCGCCACCTAACCCCTTATATGCAACTAGTACCCTATCTTCAATAACAAACTCACTTTTAACTGTTACCCTAATCCTTGCCATAATATTGGAACCTTCAACACTTAAAACAATTGTTGTATTACCCTTTTTAAGGCCAGTAACAACACCATTTTCATCTACACTTGCCACCGAAGGATTCGTTGAAGAAAAAGATAATTTATATTGATCCTCAACATACCAAGGATCTAAATCATAAAATAACTGAATTCTTTCACCTGGATAAAAGTTAATAGATGGAAGACTAGATATAAATATTTTGCTACCAGTTGATCCAATTTCACTAGTTTGGGCTGCTCTTGAATAGGCAAAAAGGGTTTTAAAATATGAAAATCTAATTGATTCAATTTTTTCATTACTTGCACTATCAACATCTTTTTGAACAGCTAGATTTTTTTGTGATGCTAATAAACCTTGTGTTGGACGCTCTTTAACATTAATAATAATCACTGCTTGTTTTAAATCCATCGCTTCTTGAACTGTAATTGTTGTTCTACCTACTTTAATGCCCTTTACTTGTCCATCCTTCACTTGAGCAATTTCTTCATTTGATGATGACCAAGATAGATATTTTAAATAATCTTTATCTGCATCTACTGATGCATCTGCAGTTGCAAGATATTTTGTTAAATCAACTACTTCATCTTCATAGACTGATAAAATGACTAAATCAGTTCCACTAAGTGTACCATCCTTAGTAAATTTGAACTCACCCTTAGTTCCAGGAAGTTGACATAAATAGATATTAGAATTCAAAGCATAATCATCAATTGAAAAAGCTAAAGCACTAGTAATTAATTCATCTTCACAAATATCATCTAAAAGATCAGTTATTTCAAACCTAACTTTACTATCTTTACCTTTCTCACTATAAATAGGAATTGGATTTTCGGTTAAGAAAGTATAACTTTCATTTGAAGTAAAGAGAATTGGTGTAATTGATTGAGCATAGTGATTATCATAAACTGTAAGAGTTAAATAATAACGATCTTTTTTAAGATTTTTATCATATATTTTTTCATATGATGCATCTTTTAATACTGGTGCTTCATCATCAGCATAAAAATCAAAACCAAACGTATTTCTAACATTAGTATTAACTCCACCATCTTTATAATCTAATAAAGCCTCCATTTTAAACTCATACTGACGATTATTAACTAAACCTAATTGATATGAACTTATATCTAAAAAATCATAATACGGAATTGGCGAGCCACCTAGTGAATAAGCTTTATTGGCATTATAATCAATATTTTCCCAAACCACTTCACCTGTTAATTTATCGACAATAGTGTAACGCATTTCTTTTGCACATCTTAATAATCCACCATATACAGAAGATATGCCATCAATTGTACCAAGAATATTAGAAATAGCAATTTTATCATCCGATGCACTGATATTATCATATTTAGTTGTATCAATATCATACAAATAAGTTCCTAGCGGAATAATGTAGTTATAAAAATATGAACCATATGGAGTAGTAGCATAATAGTCAGCTTTTAATTTATCTTCTTCATCTATAGATGGATCATTTGCTTCTTTTTCTACTTCATAATACGTTTTATCAAACATTGGTGCTTCTGTCCAGTCACCATAAAAGGCAAGGAAAGGTACATTTAAATCAATTTCATTACTATCAGTTGCTACCAATTTAACAAACCCCTCAACAAACATTCCATATGGAAATAATGAATCAATAAGTTTTTTATCTTCAGTAGTTAAACTATATTGTACTTTTATCTTTGCAGTCTGATTTGCTTCAACTTTTAAAGTTTTATCATTTAATGTTCCACCACTAATTACTTCAAAATTTACATTTCCATTTAAAATCTGCGACATTTCAGCAACATGCTTGGAATCGGATGATGAAACGCTTTCGGTCATCCCTATTAAATCTAAATTATAACTAACAGTTGTATTTGATAAATTTACAACATTAAATTCCATTGTATATTCACCAGTTCTTTTAGGATCATCAAATAATTCAAGTTTTGTACGATCGCTACCATCTACAGTAATATAGGCTTTTGTGTTTACCGCATTATATAAACTAGCAAGACCAGCTCCTTGTTTTCTAGGAGAATAAGGATTTCCCTCTTCGTTTTTAATAATAGTCGCAGTAGACATCAATAATTGATTAGTTAAAACTGATATTTCTTTAGCAGTATAAGATGGATATTGTTCTTTTAAATATTGTCTAATTAAAACCACAATACCACAAAGATTAGGTGCAGCCATTGAAGTACCGCTAATTTGATCATAACCACCACCAGGAACTGATGATAATATATTTCCACCATGAGCAGTAATTTCTGGCTTTAATTCTAAAGATGGTGTAGGACCCCAACTAGAGAAATCAGACATAAATGGTCCTGCTTGATAATTATAACTAATTGTCAAAGTGCCTTTGTCTTTACTAGCTAATTTTACTCCATCATCTTTTGAAATTGAGATAGTTGGTATATGGTCACTTTTACCCATTGACATCGAAATATCACCTTCAACATTATTATAGATGATACAAGCTAAAGCTCCTGCATTTTTAGCATTTTGAGCCTTTTCTTCAAAGGTATTATCTCCACGTCTTACTAAAGCAATTTTCCCAGTCAAATCACCTAAAGTACTATAATTTACTTGTAAACCAACGCCAGGAACTGTAACATATTCAAAAGTTTTGGTTTCTCCTTCTTTTAACCCAATTTCTTTAAAGAAATCATTTTCATTACCATTAATATCATTTGATTCTTTAAAGAAAAAGATTTGTGAATCATTTCCAATAATATATTTACTTTTAGTACCACTAATTGAAGCTACTGATAAAGCTGCATAATAAGTTGATGGTGAACCAACAGTACCTGAATCAGGATTAGTAACCATATTGGTATTCCCTTGTTCTCCACCAAAAGCAGAACTATAACTATTACTAGCGGCAGTTATTAAACTTATGCCACTTTCATTAATTTTATCATATATTTCATTAATTGCATCATTATCATATTCTCTACTAAAACCACAAGAAGAGCCAAGTGACATATTAATTGCATCAACACCGAGTAAAACCGCATCTTCTAAAGCTGCTAAAATATCTTCAGTAGCAGCACCATCATCTAAATCAGGGAATACTTTTTGTAATACTAGTTGGGTATTAACAGCAACCCCAGTAATTGTATCATCAGAACCACCAATGATTCCCGCAACATGAGTGCCATGTTCTGAATCATATGGGAATACATCATGATCTTTATCTGCATAATCATATACAAAAGGAATTTTTCTACTATAGTAAACATCTGATAACTCTAAACCACTTGATAAAGTTGCTGCTTTCGTTTGATTTAAAATTGCTGAAATATCTTTATCTGTAATCATTTGAACACTTGGTTGTTTAGAAAAAACACTATGGCTACAATCAAATCCTGAGTCCAAAATAGCAACAGCAGTTCCTTCACCTGTGAACTTAACACTACTAGAGTTAAAGATTCCCGTTGGATATACATCAACAATATTTTCAACTGCTGAAGTTTCAACATCAACTGATTGTGGTAAATTATAAGTATCAGTAAGATATGCCGCTTCCACATTTTCTAATTTTGCTAATTTTTTAAAATTCTTATACGTAACTTTAACCGCAATCGCATTAATAATTGTTGTATATTGATATTCAACACTAAGAATTAAATCTTTTGCTTTTAGTTCGTTTATCAACGCTTCTTGTTTTTGTTTTATTCTAAGCGTTTTATTTTTTCCTATATTTGATGTTGCAAATTCAGCAACTGAATCGGATTTATCTGAATATTTATTAATATACGAATCAATTAAAGCTTCATCTTCTAACTTAATTAAAGTAACAATTTCATCATTATCAACATATCCATTATTCTTCTTTATGTTATCTGCTTTAATTTTTGACATTACTTGTTCTTGTGTTAATTTCAAATCGCTACGTAAGATTTGTAAATTTTGAGGATTATTAAAATCAATAACACCATCTACGATACCTTGATTTTTTTTCTCACATGAAACACAAGCAATCAACAAAAAGACAATCACAAAGAAAGATATTATTTTTTTCTTCATTTTTTCCTCCTGTTATATTATCCAAGCCATAATTTTATAAGTAACATTGCTAAAAAGAAACATACAATTACTCCAAATAAAATTGGTATATAATGTTTTAAAGCTGTCTTAATTATCAACTTTTTTTCTTCTTTTGTTACATATATTTTATTCTTGTTTCGTCTATTGGGTAGACCATCTACATCCATATTATAGATAGTTCTTCCATCATCAACAAATTTTTCTTTTTTATTTTTTTTCATTATCTTTATTATCTTTTTCTTTCATTTCGGCTTCCTTTGCCATCATTTCATCATATTCCTTATCATAAAAACTTAAATTATTCATTATCTCTTGATCATATAAATGACATGAGACAAAGTGATTTTTAGTTGCTTCAACGTATTTTGGTTCATTATATTTACAAACTTTCATACATTTAGAACATCTAGTATGAAATTTACACCCCTTAGGAGGGTTGGCAGGCGAAGGAATATCTCCACTTAAAATAATTCTTTTCATTTTTATATCTGGATCAGGTACTGGTACTGCTGAAAATAACGCTTGTGTATACGGATGAAGAGGATGATCAAATATTTCATCAGTTTCACCTAATTCCATTACATTTCCCAAATACATTACCATTACTTGATCGGTGATATATTTAACTACTGACAAATCATGAGATATAAATACATAAGTAAGTCCCATACTATTTTGTAATTCTTTTAATAGATTAATTATTTGAGCCTGTATTGACACATCTAAAGCACTAACTGGTTCATCACAAATAACTAATTCTGGCTTTACAGCTAATGCTCTAGCAATACAAATTCGTTGACGTTGTCCACCTGAAAATTCATGGGGATATCGATCATAATATTGTGGTGGTAATCCACATTTTTTCATTATTTCTTGAACATACATTGCTACTTTATCTTTTGGAACAATTTTATGAACCTTTACCGCTTCAGAAATAATATTTCCAACTGTCATTCTTGGTGGTAAACTTGAATATGGATCTTGAAAAATTAATTGAATTTTTGTACGATATTTCTGCATTTGGGATTTTGTTAAATTGGTTAATTCATCACCATTAAAGAAAATCTCACCACCATCAGGATTATATAATTTTAAAATTGTTCTACCAAGGGTTGTTTTACCACAACCAGATTCGCCGACTACCCCAATGGTAGTTCCTTTTTTCAATTTAAAACTAACATTATCAACAGCTTTTAAATATCTAGCAGGTTTACCAAATAAATTTTTATCTAAAGGAAAATATTTTTTTAAATTATTAACTTCTAAGATAAATTCTGTAATTTTATCCACTTAATTTTCCTCCTTTTGTTCATACAAATAACAAGCTACATAGTGACTATCAGTTATTTTAATCAATTTTGGATATTCACCATTACATTTGTTAATACATTTATTACAACGATTCTTAAAATAACAACTATTCGGTAAATTAATTAAACTTGGTACTTGACCAGGAATTGAATAAAGTGGCTCATTTGAATTAGAAGTAATTAACGGCTTGCTTTTTTGTAAACCAATGGTATACGGATGCATTGGATTATGGAAAATTTCTTTAGAAGTACCTTTTTCAATAACGCGACCAGCATACATTACTACAACTTCATCAGCCATTTCCGCAATTACACCCAAATCATGAGTAATCAGCATTATTGAGCAACCTTGTTCTTTTTGTAAATCTTTTAATAATTCCAAAATTTGAGCTTGAATTGTAACATCTAATGCTGTTGTAGGTTCATCAGCAATAATTAGTTTAGGATTTCCAGCTAATGCCATTGCAATCATAACCCGCTGCCTCATACCTCCTGATAACTCATGAGGATAAGAATCATAAACATGTTCTGGCATTGAGATTCCAACCTTATTTAACATATCAATACTATGTTGCTTAGCCTTTTCTTTTGAAATTTCTTTGTTATGAATGAAACTAACTTCATCAAGTTGATAACCTATGGTAAATACAGGATTTAAACTAGTCATCGGTTCTTGAAAAATCATTGTAATATCTTTACCTCTAATTTTATGAATTTCTTTAAGTGGCATTTTTGTAATATCATAAGCTTTTTTAGTTCCATCTTCATAGTAACCTAATTCTTCATAATTAAATTTAATTTGTCCATCAACAATTTGTCCTTGTGGAGATTGAACTAGTTGCATTATAGAAAGCGAAGTTACACTTTTACCACAACCCGATTCTCCAACAACACCTACAATTTTATTTTTAGGAATGGAAAACGAAACACCATTAACTGACATAACTGTTCCATTATCAGTAAAAAAACATGTTTTTAAATTATCAATTTCAATAATATTATTAGGATCTTTCATACTAGTTATATATTCAGATTCATCACGTTTTTGGCGTTTTAAATTTTCATAATATTTCATCTTTTTAATGTTATATTTGATAATTGCTCTACTTTCTTTAATAGAAATATAATTTGAAGTTTTTTTAGTTTTTTTCTCCATATCTTTCACCTATTTCTTAGCTTTGGGATCCATAGCATCACGAAGTCCATCACCAATAAAGTTAAAGCCTAATACCGCAATTACAATCATAATACCAGCTGGTAACCACATATTCATATGATAATTTAATATTTGAGGATCGTTTGCGGTAGAAATCATTGTACCCCATGCTGCTTTTGGCAGTTGAACACCCAAACCTAAATAACTAAGAGTAGATTCATATAAGATAACACTACCAAGACCAAGAGTCATACTAACTATTAATTGAGGCATAACGTTAGGAATTAAATGTTTAAATATTTTACGCCAAATAGGGAGCCCCATAACTTCAGTTGCTGTAATATATTCTTGTTCACGTAATGATAGAATTTGACCTCTAACCATTCGTGCTACTCCACTCCAACCAAAGATTGTTATAATAACCATTAAAATGTAAATATCTTTATCTGGATCAAGTTCCCATGATTCAATCATTGCAGAAGCGATTAAGAGAATCGGTAATGTAGGAATACAATTAAAAATATCAACAATTCTCATAATTAATTGATCAACCCATCCACCAAAATATCCTGCTAATCCACCTAATAATATACCAATTAAAGTTTCTAAAATAACAACAATAAAACCAATTGTTAAAGAAATTCTTCCGCCATACATTAGCCTTACAAAGATATCCATCCCTTTATCATCGGTTCCTAATAAATGTTCTTTGCTAGGATTATCATAATCATTAATCTCATTGATATGTTCTAATACTTGAATGACTGTTATTTTATTGCCATTTTCATCAGTAAAAGTATGAGTAGTCTCAATTTTTTGAATTTTTTGGGTCCTATCAACAGTTTCTTCTCCCCATTTTTGATACACAACTGGCCCTAAAAAGGAAAATAAAAATAGAGCAACGATTAAAATAATTCCAACTAAAGATAATTTTGAACGAAAAAATCTTCTTAAAACTAGTCTTAATGGACTCATTTCTTTATATGTTTGTTCAGGTATAATTTCTGATGTATTTTCTTCTTGGTTAATAGTTTCTTGTTTAATTTCTTTTATTTTATTCATAAGTCACCTATTTACCTAATTTTACACGAGGGTCTACAATGGAATACATAATATCAGAAAACAAAGTTCCTATAACGGTTAAGATGGCTAGGAACATATTATATCCCATTACAAAAGGAATATCACCCTCTCTTAATGCTTGATAAGCAAGCCGTCCAATTCCATCAATACCAAATACTTGTTCCGTAATCATCATACCACCAAATAACGATGGTAAAATTCCCGCAAGCAAGGTTGCTAGCGGTATCATTGTATTTCTAAAAGCATGTTTATAAATTACTTTCTTTTCTGACAAACCTTTAGCACGAGCTGTTCTAATATAATCAGCATTTAATACCTCAAGAGTATTAGTTCTTGTATATCTCATTAGTCCACCAAGTGATAAAATTACGCTAACAGAAATTGGTAAAACTAAATGATGAGCAATATCACCAAATTTAGTAAGAGCTCCAATAAAATTATCTTCATAGTTTGCGGAAGCATAAATTAAACCATTAGACGGAAACCACCCTAAATTTACCGAAAATATCTTTATTACAATTGCTGCAAAAAAATATGTAGGCAATGATATTCCAATCATTGTAAAAATTGTTACCATATAATCTCTTACTGAATATTGATGAGTAGCACTCGAAATTCCTAATGGAATTGCAATTAGGAATTGAAGAATTGTTGCAATAACTGCAATCGCAAATGAAATCCACATATTTTCGCTAATAACTGTAGCTACTGGTTTACTGTATTTAAAAGAAATTCCTAAATCTCCTTTACATAAATTAGCAAGCCATTTGGTATACCCAGTAATAAGACCCGCAAATGAATTATCTCCAATTCCGTATAATTCTTTAAATCTATCAATATCTTCTTGGTTAATTGCTCCCGATTGTAATTGAGGAGCATACTTTATATCAACATAATTATTAGGCATTAATCTTACCATTGTATAAATGATAATTGAAACACCAAATAATACAAGTACAGATATCAATAAACGTTTTATTATATATTTTATCATTTATATCTCCTTGTTTATAAAAAGAGGGAATGCACCCATCTATAAAGTTATATAATTTATATAACTAATAAATTGAGCACATTCCTCCTTTCCTTAATGTCTTCTTCTTATTTTTCTTCGACTAACGATACTAAATGTAAGTCACTCGTTAAACCTTTATATGGTGAAAGGTCTGCATTTGGAGTAAGTGAATTCACATCAATTTTATTAGTATTATATGCGAATAAGTCATTACGTTGATATGTAGGAAGTTCAATTGCAAGTTGCATAACAATATCAAGTGCTTGCGAATAAATTGCTGCACGCTCATCTTGATTATTTGTCTTACGACCTGCATCAATTAAATCTGATAATCTATTAATTAATGCTACTTCAGTATCATACTTTCCACCAGTGTTTAAAAGAATTTGTTTATAACCCCAATTAAGCACAGAAGTTGCATTAGAATCTTTGTGATAAACTTGATACATATCAGGATCAATTGTAGATCCCCAAGCAGCTGCCCAAACTGTTAAGTCACCACTTGCAAGTTTTGTTAAAGCTTGTGGGTCTGGTGAAACATTAATTTGAAAGCCAACTTTATTTAAAATTTCACTTGCATGAAATAAAGCTTGCCAAGCAGGATGGTCTGTTTCATCACCTGCAATTGTAAAGGTGTATTTTAAAATATGATTTCCTTTATAATACACACCATTTGCATTTAATGTGTATCCAGCTCCTTCTATTTGATTTCTTATAAAAGTTTCTTGTTCAGCACTTGTAAGTTTATCACCAGCTTTTTTACCAAGTGATCTTACATAAGATGCATAAGCAGGATTAACAACAGATAAATCTTCAGGAACAGCACCACCAATATAAGGATAGTATGGAGTGGCACCTTTAGGATATGCCCAACTTGACATTGACATTGAACGATGAATTGCGGTAGCAGTCGTCTTATAATAATTTACGCATTCTTGAGTATTAATTGAGTGCATAATAACTTGTCTAATTGCAAGATCAGGAACTTTACCAGCATTAATACCAATATATCCATATCCCGAAGTTTGAATTGATTTGTTACCAAATCCATCTTCTTTTTTGCTATCAAGTTCATCAATTGTTTCTGGTTTTGCATTAGGTTCTATAAAATCAATTTCACCATTATATAATGAGTTTAACATTTGTGATGAAGAAACAACTTGTAAACGTAATTTTTTAATTTTAGCTGGTCCTAAAATATAATATGGATTTCTTTCATAATAAACAATACCCAAATTATAAAAATCACCAGCAGTAATGTTATCCAATCCACCACTTGATTTACTAGCAGCATATGGACCAGCACCAACTGGAACACCTATTTTAGCAGGGCTATTTACTACCTCATTCATAAATGTTTGTGAAGCATATTCAACACCAAAATTAGATACATAATCAAATTTAGCAATATGTTCAGCATCAGAATAATAATACATAGGTGCTACGCTAAAAGCAAAATTCCAAATAGCTTTAGGATCAACATCTTTTATTTTAATACTTAATACTTCATTTCCTTCTTTTACAGAACCATCAGCATTATAAACTGGTACATTATAAGTTACATTATTAACAGTAACACTACTTGTTCTATTAGCAAATTGAATACCTGAAATATTAGGAAATTCTCTATTTGTATCATTTTGAAAATATGCTTCCATCGCTTCATTTACTAAATAATCATTTAATTTAACTGATGTATTCCAGTATAAAACAACTTCTTCTAATGCATTAGGAATTTTGTCTGCATAAATAGTATTAATTGCTTGCTCTTTAGTCCATCCTTTTAAAGTTGTAGGATCATTTACCAAACTTGAAACAAGTTTAGCCTCTTCTTTATTCCACTCTAAATATCCTTCATTGTATAAGAAAGCCTCAACATCAGTAGTTAGTAAATTTTTATAAACAGTACCATTTTTATCAGAAAAAGTAATATCTTCATATGTATCTATTGCATTGCTATAATCAGTTTCTAATTCTTCTTTAAATAAGGCAATTGCTTTATCATAATCCTTAACAACATTTTTAAAGTTATCTGAGATATTTTCAAATTCAGCTGCATATTCAGCCAAATATTCTCTAAACTGATCCTTATTTGGCTTTAAATCACCATGTTCTTCAAGAATTTCAATTGTAGCATCTACCAAAGCTTGAATTCTAGCCTCAGCTTCTACTTGGAATTTTAATTTAAAACTATCTTGTTCAGTTTCATCTGCTTCTTGCGTACGATATTCTTTTAATCCAACAATATCAGTTGAATATATAGTACTTGAACCAGTATATGCAGGATCTAAATAAACATATAAATTAAACAATACATCTTTAATTGTTAAAGCACTACCATTTGAAAATTTAACATTATTTTTTAAAACAAAATAATATGTAGTAGTTTGATCTTTATTTTCAGTTCCCTCAGTAATAATTTGCAAATCCTTAGTAACAACACCTTCACTATCACCATAAGTTATCTTACCATTTTTATCATTACCAAGCATCCCAATTTGGGTCATACCAACAACGTTACTATCAGGTCCAGTTGTTGAAAAGAAAGGATTAAAAACCTTGTCTAGTTCTTGCGTTGAAAAAACAAGAGGATCTACTTCGTTGTTGTAATACGTTTTTTTGTCATCATCTTTTTTACAACTTTTACAATTACAACCAGTAACCAAAATTGTCATTGCAATCACAGCTAATAATATAATTAGCCTTGTATGAAATAATTTGTTCTTCATCTTTTTTCTCCTTTAATTTTATTCTATTTTTAAGTTTATTTGATTATTGTCTAAAATTGTTTGCTCATCTTGTTTATAAATTGGAGCTGTATCAACAATAATTAAGTTATTGTCTTTATCAAAACCATTTGGTAAAGTAGTACATATTAGAGTACCATTAAATATAATATTTTTTAATTCCGAGTTAGAACTACTAATAGCTATAGGAGCAACATATATTTTATGAGTTATTGTTAAGCTAGTTTTAATATTAATCTTGACATTATCAAATTTAACATCTTGAATTTTAGCATTAGTTAAATTTCCAAATAAACTTATGGCCAAACTCTTAGCATTTGGATCATCAAAATCTTGAATCAATCCATTCCTACTTGGATCATAATTAATAGTAAAATTTGAGATTGTAAATCCATTCCCCATAAAAATTCCTTTATAATCATTAAAAGAAAAAGTTGAACCTTCTAAATCAATATTATCTGCTAAATAAATATTTTTAGATTTATTAATTTTTAAATCAGTTGCATTTCTAACAATTGCAAATTCGCCCTCAATATATTCAACAAATACTCTAATCGTTAAATCAGTTTCACCACCAGGATGAGTAAAATTATCATCCCATAAATTGCCTTCAGCATCCCTAAATTCTATAGGAGTATATCCATATCTATTATACGAATAATTGGCATAATCTTTAAATTTATCACCAGGATTAACAGAATAATTTCCTAATTCGATAATCTCTTGATTTTCATCATAGTAACATAATTGATACGAATATTTAATATCTTTTTTCCAAAACGCATATAAAGTAACACCTCGATTATCAACAAAATTATTTTCAAAATCCCACTTATCTTGATAAATTACTGTACCATTATTTTCTAATTTTTTTTGATACCATCCGTCTAATGTATAACCAGATCTAGTAACCTCAGAACCAGTCAAAGTTGTTGGATCAGTTATTAAAGTAATAGAATCGGTTTTATCATAATAATGTACAATAGGTAATGTACAATTTTGATACGTTCCCCCTTCTAATTCAAAAACAATTTTTACTTTATCTTCATATATTTTTTCATCTTTACAACCATAAAGTAAAAAAGCGGGTATTAGTAAATAAATGAATATTAAAATTTTCGTTTTCATATTACCTCCATTAATATTCAACCTTATTTATTATATTAAAATTAGAATATAAAATCAATGTTTTTCATTAGTAAAACGTTTACATTTAACCTATTATATTTATATTTTTTTGGGCTATTTAAAAAAATTCGAACTTTTTTATTTTATTTCTCTCTAAAGTCCAATTTTTTCTTGTTAAACCATATTCTTAATATTTTTTTAATAAACGATTTATTCCTATTTAATAATATTATCTATAAATATAAAAATTAAATTTTACTATAATATTTTTTAATTTTATATCTCAATAATAATATCACAAAAACTTTTAACTTAACATTTTTAAATATTGTATTTACAATTTTAAAATTATATTTGATATTAAGTTATATTATATCATTTTTGCAGGAAGAATGTTTTTTGGTTGGGAATATTCACGAATTTTTAATACTGGTTCAAAAGTTACCTTATTACCCATTGAATTATGCAATATTAATATAATTATTACTTTAATTGCACTTGTTATAAATAAAAAATTTTTAAACAATATACATTTTTAGCTAGCCCTTCTCCTATTTCTGTTACAAAATCTTTAGGATTTGAAAAAATAGATATATTATACTCATTTCCATTTAAACCATCTCTTCTTTGAAATTTCAAAATCCATTTTTTAGTTGTTTCATTAAAATCTAAATAAGGTATCATATCAATTGTGGATGCAAGTTCAAAAAAAACTAAATATAAATTAGTTGAAACATAAGTTAACTTAGGATTGGAATAGTCAACATTTGGTATTTCAACCTCTGCATCACAATTTGCAATATAAAACAATCTTTTAATTATTTGTTCTAATGTATAACTATTTTCTGTAAATGTACAAGGTTCTAATTTAAAACCTCTTAATATTTCTATTGGTTCTGTCAAAGTTAAAGTATTTATCTTTTCTCTTTCTTGTGTCCAAATATTAGGTTGTGGCATATCAGAACTTTTGCTGTCCTTTACAACCCAATATTTAATTATTTCATCATTATTAATTTTGATGATGGAGTCTATTGGAATATGATAATTTGTTGGTGCATAGAAACTAAATTCTCCTGTATCTAAAGCTTCATCAATTCCAAATGTAAAAGTTTGTGGATATGTTTGTGCAATACTTTTGTCCTCTTTAAGACTAGGTATTTCTATCCAATCTAAATTTTTATTTAAATAATATATTATTTTCATTGCTTTTTTTACCTTTCTTTAGTATAATTTAATTAAATTTGGAGGATTTTTTATGAAAAAAGAAAAAATTAAAAATATTTTAACATTATCAAGTATATTTTTTTATTTTTACTCATTAATTATTTTTGCTTTAATTAGTAGCAATTATAGTTCTTTTAAATCAATAGATATTAACTATTTTAAGTATTTATTTTTTGATTTCGTTCCATATGTTTTTATAGGCACTATTTTTTTATTAATAAATAAGAATATATAAAAGTGGAGGATTTTTTATGAAAAAAGAAAAAAAACAAAAATTATTAACTTATCTTTTTTCTTTTATTATCTTAATATTAATGTTATTTTACATATATTTGGGTTTTACTAGAATATATGATTTATTTTCTCTTTTTGGATATGTATTTTTTATAATTTGTTTTAATTTCATTTTAAAATTAATTGAAAATAATTTTATTGAAACAAATATTATTCTTGTAAAGTTATATTTAAAAATTAAAAATATTTTATTTAATATAATTGGTTTTATATCATTATTTTTATTAATTTATATTTTTCTATCCTATACAAGTTATAATAATTTTATTTCTTTAAATATTTACTATAATTTTAAAATAGATTATATTATAGTTCATTTGTTTATTTCAATATTTTTCCTAATATTTTCATTTTTAATTGCAAGTAATTCTCTTAAAAAATTAAAAGATAAGGAGGACTTTTATGAAAAAATATAATAGCGAAAAAATAAAAGGTTTAGGAAATATGTTTGTTGTTTTAACAATATTTTTTTTTATTTGTTGCATTCCTACATTTTTTATATTTGTGATAAAATTATTATCAAAAGAACCATATTCATCTTCATTGTCAATTTTAATAACTTTTATTTCATCAACTCTTACATGTTATGTAGTTGTTTGTGTTTTAGATGTATTAGAAGACTTATTTAAAAGATTAGAAAAAATAGAAAAGGAAAAAGAAAAATATGAGTAATAAAAAATATTTAAAATATCTAATAATATGTGTGTGGAGTTTTATTGGTTTTTTATTAAATATTATTTATTTTATTTTTACTGCAAAATATGTTTCTAATTATTATCCTGTTGGTTGGTTATCAAAAGATCCAATTATTTTATTCGAAAGTTATATTTTTCCATTATTTTTTATTTTTACTTTTGGGGCAATAGCCTTCTATTGTATTATAAAAATGATTGCACTTAAAGAAACTCACTAATCATTTTGTGACATTATAACTTTTTTCGCCCCAAATATTTCTAGATATACTTATTTGTCCGCTACCTAGAAATTGTTGACCAGATAAAAGTTGATTATATTTGGCTTGATTGTTAACCTCTGCTTCTTGTCGCAGTTGGTTAACTTTTTTTATTGCTTCGCTAGCTAAATCAATTGCCATACTTGCTAAAGCTGTAAAATCTCCACCTAAAGCTCTTAAACCTAATGTGCCATATTTGACCGTATCACCAATTGCCTTTGAAACTTGTGTATTTCCTGTTGCAGCAATTAGTTTCTGCCCACTTTGGATTAAGAAACCAGCAGAAATTGCTTGTCCTATGACTTGAGATCTAGTCAAAGTCCCTCCTGCATTGTTAGTAATAGGCTTTGCAACTCCTGCTTGCGTTCTTGGTTGTAAATCAATAATGATGGGTATTCTAATTTCTGTATTGTTTTTTGCAGCCATGTTATACTCCTCCCAAAGAAATTGTGATAATTTCTACCCCATTTACTTCAGATATAGATTTATTTGTAAAAACTACATCAAATGGTGCTTTTATACCATTTTGAAATTGAAATACTCGACCTTTTAAAGTAAAGTTTTCTAAAAAATCACATATTGTATTATTTGATTTATATAAAGCAATAGTTATTATTCTTGAAAAACCAGTATAAGTTGATAGTCCCTCATCTTTCGCTCCATCACTCAATTGAAAGTTATAAACAATGTTATCTTGAAAACTTTGGATACCCTCAATTTTCACTTTTTCTTCACCAAAATATAAAAATTTATCACTTGGTTTTGCTAAATTTGAATAAAATATATTTCCTGCAAGTTGACAAATGCTAGTATATATACTATCATTCCCTACATTTTCTACTATTGGTGAACCAATAGTATAAGGTGTGTTAAGACCAAGTTTGAAGATAATTCCATCTTCAGTTTCAAAATATTTGCCATTTATGTTATTTACATACTCATTTAATATTGAAAGTACTTCTTGTAAAAAGATACTTTCACATTTAAAAGTAATTGTTGTAATAATATTAGTGGCTAAAACATTCTCGACACCTGAAGTAGTGCCTTGACCTGTCTTGATAACTGCTAAAATATCGCCTTTGTTGTAGTTCTTGAAAGTTATATCATTTGTTGTATAAAGTTTAAATTTACCCCCTAAAATCGTCTCTAAATCGTTTTTAAATGCTTTCTTAAATTGTTGTTCGAATGTCAAAATCAATCACTCCTTTTTCTCTATAAATTATTGTTTGAATTAATAACAAATCTAATTGCTCTTGATATTGAACAATTTCCTCTTCTGTATAAGTCCCTTCAAAAATACCTATTATTGCAGGACGTACTGCTTCTATTGCATTTTGTATCCAATTTTCATTTGGATTTGTAGCACCTTTCCAATGTGGACTAACCCATGGCTCATTTGTATAAATAGCATATGGTGCGAGTTCTCCACCAATTACTACTTGCCAAACACCATCTTCATATACAGATTTAATTGCATTTATTGACAAATTCCCTGTATCTTTTGGTGCATAAATTCTACAAGCTGTCTCTAATATTAATGCACATATTTCAGTTTTTTTTAATAAATCCATTATTCTACACCAATAAAATAAATTTTACTGTTGCCAATTTGTTTAGGTGATTCTTCAACATATTTAACAATTCTACTTTGTTTATTAAATAAAATGTCAATTCTGTCATCTACTTCGATTCTAGATGCATTATTATCAAGTAAAGTTGTTCTAGTCGTAAATACTGCAGTAAATTTACCACTATTTAATCCTTCGGCAATTCCAATTGATTCACTTCTTGCATTACTATTTAATACAACTTTTAATGGATACCATTCTTCTAAATGCCCAATAATTTGTCCATCTTCACTCACAATTTTTTTTCTTAATCTTGCATTTGGAATCAACAGCCTAAACCTCTAAAGCAAAATCCATTTGCTTTCAATTTTATTTGAACAGTAGGAGAAATATATCTACTTGTAAGTTCAATTATTGGAATTGACATGCCTGTTGTTAAATCAATTCCACTTACAACAGAATAATCGTCTGTATTTAACGTCCAATACATTTGATCTAATACAATGTTGTCAAAAACTTCTTTTCTTGCGGTTGTTAAATTTTTATAATTAAATGTTGCATTTTTTGATTTGCAATAAGTTTCCACAAGTTCAATTTGTTGATCAATAAATCTTTTTACTTTGTTTTGTTCAAAATGTGCATTAGGTAAAATTTCTTCTAAATCTAAACCATATTTATTTTCAAATTCTTTTTTTAAATCCATATTTACTCCTTAAAATAAAGAGGGCTAAAAAGCCCTCATTTTTATTAAGCTGCTGGTTTATGAATATACACAGCTTTTTCTGCACCTGGCTCTACCCATGCATCATGATAAATACCTAAATCGAGTTCAGTCATTCTACCACCAAAACCTGGAATCTCATCAAAATATTTGTTTTCTTGATATTTAACAAATGCAGCAAATGCTGGTGTTGCAGTTAAAATAAAATCAATTCCCTCACCCAAAATATCATCTGGAACTTGAATTACTTTAGCTTTAGTTGCATCTCCGTACAACGTAACATTTACCGATAAATCTCCACCCCAAGAGCCAGTAGAGATTGAACCAGTTGATTTTGCTGCTTGTTTTAATAATCTAGCCTTTGAAGTTGCAATATGCAAAGTTAAATTCTCTCGAACTCCTAAATCATATAAATAATCTAAACCACTATCTATTGCAGCTTCTATCGTATCTGCTGTTAAAGCTCCTGTTACAACTTTAGAACCAGTTGCTCCTACAAGTTGTGTAAAACGATATTTATCAACAGATGGAATTTGCACTTCGCGAATATATTTGCGACCAACTGTTGCAATTTCTAAACTTTGTGCTTCCTCTCCATCCATTTTGTCAAGTCTTAAAACGTTTCCTTTATCTTGCGTTAACGATTTTTCCACCCAACTTACATTAATGTTTGTTCTAGTATAACCAGTTTCACGATTATAATCTCCTAAAACTGTTGAACCTAAACTAACTTGTCTGTATTTAACAGTTTTAGCACCTACTGCTACATTTGGTTTGATAAAATCTGCTGTATATGAATACGCTTGATAAATTTTTTCTAATTCTGCATCATTATTAAAATAACGAACTGCAGTTGCTATTGAATTTGCCATATTTTTTTAATCTCCTTTTTTATAATTTTCTAAATTTTTCGAATTCGTCTACTCCTCCACCATCAGAACCATGATGTTCGCTTCCTGCAGATGTTGATACTTGATTAGTAAATAACCAATCATTATCCTTTTTAATTTGAGCAATTTGTTCATCTAACCCACTATATACTCCATCTTTAAAAGTACATTTTGTTAAATCTAACATTCCTTTCAAAGCGTTTTGGTTTCTAGCACCACTTTTAGCAAGTATTGATTCTAAGGTGTAGTTTTTTTGCAATTGAAGAATCTTAGCATCGTATTCTTCTTTTGCTTTTGCATTTGCCGATTGTAATTCAGCAATTTGTTTTGTAAGGTCTTCATTTCCTTTTGCGGACTTTTGAAGTTCGACAAGTTGTGAATCTCTGCTAGCAATTTGATTCTTTAACTCTTTATTTGTTTCATTAACTTCATCAAATCGAGCTTTTGGTATATATTCCTTACCTTCTCCAAAGAAATAATCTTTTCCTTGTAATTTTTCGGCAATTGTTTTAAATAAGTCTTCGCCAATGACTTCTTTTAATTTTTCTAATGACATATTTACTCCTTTCATTTTTTTACGTGGAATGACCACGAATTTAGATAAATTATTCATTGATTTTAACGTGTTTTGCTCACGTGTGTATAATAAAAGACCCCATCAAGGAGTCTTGTTATTATTTAGAAGGCACAGGCAGGAGGAGTCTGCCTGAAACAGTTTAATGCCATGTTTAGGGCAAAAAGAAAAGAACGCAAAATAAGCGTTCTTTAATATTATAAATCTGTATAATCTTCAAAATATTTTCTATTTTCTTCTGTCATTGTTATTTCACCATCTTTAATTGCTTTTTCTAGAATTTCAATCTTTTTTTCTACATAGTCTGGATTACCATTTTCTGTTTTTAACATCATTAATAATTTATCCTGTAATTCAGAATAAGAAACAAACATAGAAAATTCTAATGCCAACCATTCTAATAAAGCTTGTCCACCTTCATCATATGCTGTTTTTTTCATCTTTTCATAAATATTATCGCCTGATTTTAAAATTTCATCATTTTTCATTTTTAATCCTTTCTAGAGCAATATCTTTATATTTTTCCAAAGAGTCATACGTTTTTGGAAACAATTTTTTAAATTCATTTAATTGTTCATTTCCATTTTGAACTTTTAAAGCCATAAAATTTGCAAACAATTCAGCAGATATAGTTTCCAAATCTCTAAATCCAGAACCATGTCCCCAACTTACACCATATCCTTTTCTTATATTTTCTTTTGACGTTGCTCTTCCACATGTCATTGCATCTATCATATCATAAAATAATATATTTTTGTTTTCTTCTTCTCCGTTTTTTAAATTTAACGCATTTTCTTTTATTTGCTCATATTTCTTTTTGCTATATTTTTCAGCTTCTTTACTATACTTCATTATTTCTCTAACGTGCAATTTATTTGGATTTTCAAGAACTTTTCCTTCTTTAATAACACATCCACTCAATTCACTTAATTTAGAATCATACAATTCTTGGGCTAATTTAGAATTATTTGTTTTCCATTCAAAACTTTTTTTCTGAGTTTCTAAAATTTTTGGTGAAATTTTTTCAAATAATTCTTTTATTTTTTCACCTGTATAATCATCAAAAGTTTCTATAGTAAGTGATTTTTTCAATTCTTCAATTGAACCTATTCTACCTAAATAAAACGCTCCATCTTGCTTTTGTGCCAATTGATCTATATAATGTCCTATTTCGTGATAAGCAGTCATCTTACCATTAAATGTATCTGTGTTATTAATAGAAATTGTGTTTCCTTGTTGATAAGCTCTTTTTGATGAATGTATAAATTTTAAGTCTTTATTTTTAGAACCAACAAGATTATATAATTCAGCAATAGTTTTGTCGGTTGTTTGTACATTTTCAAATGCTTTATTTACCCATTTATCGTCTTTTAGTTTTCCATTAATCTCTATTTGTATAGGTTCTACTTTTTCAATTATATCATCTTTTTTTGTATTGTCAAGACTATTTATTTTATTTTGTTTCTCCTCTTTGCTTATTTGTGTTCTCCATCTATAAAATGCTCTTCCATTCTTGATTGAATATTCTTCATACTTTTTATTTAAATTTTGCCAACTTTTTCTAATTCTTGTTGCATCTTTCGCAAAACCTTGTTGCCTTAATAGCGTTTCTTCGGTCTTTAATTGCCTAATTCTATTCTCATATTGTCTTTGCCTTTGGTCAATTTTATATTCTTTTTGAATTTCTTTTGAAGTAAATTGTCTAGGAGCAGTACTACCCTTTTCATATTCAATTAAATAATGTCTACAATTATAGCCATTAATTATTGAATTACCACCATTTGCATCTAAAGCAATTTCAATTGGTTGATATCTATGACCATCAATTATGCCACTTGTTCCATCCAAACTCCAAAGTTTTCCTTGAAATGGAGCACATCGTGGGCTAGCATCAGCATGACTACTTGTCCAAACAAGTTTAATGCCATTTTGTTTATATTGTGCTAGATCCATTTGATTTGCTTCATATCTTACAGCCATTTCTACTTTATTTCTTAAACTAATTGCTCATATGTACTATGTAACAATGATTGGTGGATTAATTCCTCTTATCGTCTTCCCTGATTGCCATATGATTACTCAAGGAAATAATCTATTTCACTATATGTTTTTAGATTTTTGGTTTATACATACTAACTTAGTAGCAATTCCAATAGTTATGATTGCTTGGGGATTTTTCAAACCAGAAAAAAAACAAATTCCTAAAGTTATACTCACTTTAATTGGCATCTATCTATTTGCATTTCTATCTAGCATTACTTTAAGAAATTTTGATAGTTTTAAAACTGCTAACTATATGTATTCATTAAGACACAATAACCTACCAATTTTAAAACAATTATATAGCATCATCCCTATTCCTTTTGTTTATGGTTTACCACTAGCATTACCAATAGGCATATTATTCTATTTAATGGCACTACCGTTTGAATTAAAGAAAGGAACTCAAAAACATGTTTCATATTTTAACATTAATTATTGATAAATACAATCTCGTTCACATTTTAACTATCCTCTTCTTTCCTCTTTTAGCCGTTGCTTCTTATTTTATCTTTAGAAAAAAAAGCGAAAAAACTAAAGTTATTTATTTATGGATTTTAATGTCCATTATATTTTTAGCAACTTGGATTACTTTTATTATTTCTTATGTTCAAGATTATAATAATCAAAGAGCGAATATTTGGACTCGACTCCCATTGCATATGTGTTCAATTAATGTTACCCTATATCCACTATTTTTTGGTTTAAGAAAAAAAATCCGTCCTTTTTTTCTTCTACACTATTTGCTTATATGTATTTTTTTGGAAGTGCAGGAGCAGTTTTAGCAATGGTAGTCACTTCCCCTAGTGATTGCTTAGGGCCAAACATTCATCTTTTAAATTATAATGTTTTCACTTATTGGTTAAAACATGGATTAATCTTTATTTTACCAATTCTTTTTGTCGTTTTAGGCTTTTATCAGCCAAAACTGATTGATATTTTAAAAGCTTGTGTTTTTCTAATTGGACTTTTATGCATTATGGAATTAGTCAATTTACTATTTTCTTGGTTTAATGAATTAAATGGTGGAATAGGCATATGCAATTATTTTTATACCAGAACAGGAAAAGGAACAGCAGTATTAGAACAATTCTACAATTTCCTTCCTTATGAATTAATTTATATGTTTCCCTTGGCTATTATTGCTATCCCTATTTTCTTTATCTATTATTTACCAATCGGAATAATAGAATATGTAAAAAAAAGAAACAAAACTAAACGTATATGCTAACGTATTTATGCCAGACAAAAAAACACATTGGGTTTTTATCTAATGTGTTTTTTTGTATCATATCTAGTTTTTTAGTAATAATAAATGAATTCTCTAAATATTAGATAAGCCTATCAATTGTAATACTTTTATCATTAACCCTCTTAAAAAGATCTGCTATTTTATTTGAACTAACTAAAGAACTTACTGATAATCAAATCAATAGATTGCTTAAGTCGTAATGATGATATAATTATTAATGAATAATCTGAAATTACTAAAGTCATTGAACTAATATCTATATAATTGCTTTCCCCCTTCTTAATATAAAAATTGATAATAAAAATTTAGTAGGTAAGTTGATAGCTGATATAGTGGTATTGAGTTTTGTACCATAAAGTGAAAAAGGAATGAAAGCAGTAAAGATAGACTCAAATATAAACTCCCTATAAATGTTAAAATAAAAGTACCCAATTGTGTTCATGTAAGAATCCCCAATTCT
>OMGY01000170.1_pt1 | contig 75647 bp, 68 predicted proteins | sample 1674461 | NCBI WGS metagenome assembly OMGY01 (sample SAMN05578579, study PRJEB25193) | human gut metagenome | biome: Human Microbiome; feature: human-associated habitat; material: feces | host: Homo sapiens | place: USA:Birmingham | reverse complement strand
GAAGGGCGGCAAAAGGCTGCCAAGACGTTAGAAAGTAGAGGGATCGAAGGACTTGTCGTTATCGGCGGAGACGGTTCTTTCCGCGGCGCAAAGGATTTAAGCGACGAGTTTGGGGTTTTGACTATCGGGATTCCCGGAACAATCGACAACGATTTGCAGTATACCGATTATACGCTCGGCTTCGATACCGCGGTGAATACTTGTCTCGATATCATCAATAAGCTCCGCGATACAATGACTTCTCACGAGCGTATTTCCGTCGTAGAGGTCATGGGCAGACACTGCGGCGATATCGCGCTTTACAGCGGGATTGCTTCGGGCGCGGAGATTATCGTCGTGCCTGAAATTGCGTTCGATATGGACGATATCGTCATGCGCGTGAACCGCAGCCGCGCCAACGGCAAACATTCCAACATCATCGTTCTGGCGGAAGGCGTCGCCACGGCGGAAGAGTTCACGAAAATGCTGCAGAGCGAAACCACGTATTCTGTGCGCGGCACGACCATCGGCCACGTGCAGCGCGGCGGTTCCCCCAGCATGGCGGACAGAATGCTCGCGGCACAGTTCGGTAACAAGGCTGTGCGCCTTTTAAAAGACGGTATCGGCGACCGCGTTGTCGGTATCCGTAAAAACGAGATCATCGATCTCGACATTATCGAAGCGGTCAGTATGAAAAAGAAATTCAATTACGAACTGTACGAAACGCTGCAGATGATTTCGATGTGATGGGAGCGTACGCTTCGTAAAATTGTCTGTTCGCCGGGGAAATTCCCGGCGGACGGCGTTTTTATTTATAAGAAGATTGCGTTGCCGGATCGCCGGCGGCGTTGTTTAACGGAAAAACGGCGCACGTCGGGGGGTAAACGCGACGACGGGAAAAACGCGACGACGGGAAAAACGCGACGACGGGAAAAACGGCGTAAATCAAAACGACTGAAAAGGAAGAGAAAATATGATACTTACGGTGGGAATGAGTCCGTGCGTGGACGTTACGGTGCGGCTGAACAAATTCGCTCTCGGCAAAACGAACGTGGCGGGAGAGAAAATCGTAACGTATGCCGGCAAGGCGAACAATGTGGCGCTCGGCGTTTCCAGACTCGGCGGCGCGGCGTTCGTTACGGGGTTTATGTACAACGAAAACGGTTCGTTGTTTGAAAAGGCGCTGGATAAAGAGGGGATTCCGTTCAGCTTTATCTGGAACCCCGGCAGAGTGCGTGAGAATTATAAATTCATCGACGGAAAAGGCGTGCTTACCGAAGTGAACGAGGAAGGACGCGAAGTGGCGGGCGAAAAGCTGCGCGACCTTCTGGATTTCGTGCGCGTGCAGGCGGCGAAAAGCGAAGCGGCGGTGATTTCCGGCGGCGCGCCGAAAGGAACTCCCGCAAGTTTTTATAAGGACCTGGTAACGGCGGCGAAGGGTGCGAAAATCGTTGCGGCGGATACTTACGGCGACAGGCTGAAAGCGGCGCTGGAAGCGGGCGTAGACCTGATAAAACCCAACCTCGACGAGCTTTCGGCTACGCTGGGCGGCGAATTTTCCGCACGGAATGAACAGCTGGCGGGCGCGCGGGCGCTGGCGAAAGCGGGTGCGAAACACGTGTTGTTATCGCTGGGCGGCGAAGGCTCGATTCTGACGGACGGCGAGGAAACATACTATGCGGAGGGCGTGCGCGTGGCGGTGGAAAGCACGGTGGGCGCGGGCGACGCGATGCTTGCCGCGGCAACGAAATCGCTGGCGGAGGGATTGCCGCTTGCGGAAATTCTGCGCCGCGCGGCGGCAGCGGGAACGGCTTCGGTAACGGAGCGAAACGATCCCTCGTTTAAAAAGGAAACGTACGATAAAATTTACGCGCTGACGAAAGTTACGAAGCTGTAAAAACCGCGCGTGCGAGGCAGGAAGATTTTTCCGCCGATTCTTGAAATTTTCGGAAATTCCTGTTTTTTCGACGCGGAAATCGCTTGAATTTTCTTTGCGCGGAGAGTATAATAATATTGCGGGCGACAAAGCCGGATACGTTGAAAATATTTTAAAAGGAGATATGAAGTATGTACAGTTACAAGAACGAACAGAAAAAAATCGACGAACAGAAGTGGAAAGACAGTTACGAAAGCGGCGAGGATAAATGCGGCAGCTACGAATATTGTTCCGTCTGCAAAAAGGAAGAGGAGTACCCCTGCGCAAAGGCGAAACGCCGCGTAACAAATAAAAAAAGCGGCAAAACCCGCGTGGCAGTGCTGAAAGCCTGAACGCCGTCCGGCAACGATTTCGGAAAACGGCAGCGCTTTTCTATATCATTTTCGATATGGATTATTTCGTTTTTTATATAATAACGCCTGAAGATTTTTGGTAAACGCGGGCGTTTTTATAACGCTGTAAGCTGTGTGATTTATTATCAAAAAATGGTTAAAAAGGTCGAAAAGTTTACAAAAAAAAGACAATAGCGAACGTGAAAACGAGGATTTCGGGAAAAATTTCGGAATGGCTTGCGTTCGGTTGTGGTTCGTGATATAATAGTATTGCTGGAAGTGCGGCGAAGAAAGTTTTAAAGAAACGCGCGCGCGGGCAAAAAACAAAGGAAAAGAGGTATTTATATGAACAACAAGGTTACAATCATCGGCGTGGGTTCGGTGGGCGCAACGATCGCTTACACGCTCGTGGCGGGCAGTTCGGTATCGGAAATCGTTCTTATCGACGTGAATTCCGAAAAAGCGGTGTCCGAGGCGCTGGATATCAAACAGGCGACGCCGTTTCTTTCTCCCGCGAACGTGTACGAAGGCAGCTATGCCGACGCCGCCGGTTCGGATATCGTAATCATCACTTCCGGCGTGGGCAGAAAGCCCGGACAGAGCCGCATCGATCTGGCGCAGACCAACGTGAACATCATCAAACAGATCGCGCCGAAAATCGTGCAGTATGCGCCGAACGCCATTTATCTGATGGTGGCAAACCCCGTAGACGTGCTTACTTACGTATTCGAAAAAATCACCGGGTTGCCTAAGGGGCAGGTGATCGGTTCGGGTACCATTCTCGATACCATTCGTCTGCGCACCCGTCTTTCCGAACTGTATTCCATCAACCAGAAGCAGGTGCACGCGTACGTTCTGGGCGAACACGGCGACAGCTCGTTCGTGGCGTGGTCAGCGGCGAACATCGCGGGCGTGCCTTTAAACGATTACGGCAGCGCGATGGTAGATACCAACATTCTGCCCATCACTCCTTATTCGAAAGACGAAGTAGAGGAATACGTGAAAAAATCGGGCGGTAAAATCATCGCGGGCAAGGGCGCGACGTTCTACGGCATTGCGGCAAGCGTGGCGCACATCGTCAACTCGCTGTATTCCGGCGTTGATTCCGTGCTGGCGCTTTCTTCGATGCTCACGGGAGAATACGGCATTTCGGACGTATGCCTGAGCATTCCATGCCTGCTTGGCAAAAACGGCATCATCACCACGCTTACGCCGAAACTCGCCGAGGACGAGCTTGCGAAGCTGAAGCTGAGCGCCGAAACATTGAAGGGCGTTATCGAAAAAGTACAATACTGAAACATATCCGTTCCGGTGTAAAATGCCGGGCGCGTTTTTGCCGGAACGGAACAAACAAACGAAAGAGAGGCTGAAATGGAATACCGTATCGAAAAAGATACTATGGGCGAAATGCGCGTGCCCGCGGATAAGTACTGGGGCGCGCAGACGGAAAGAAGTCATGAAAACTTTTTAATCGGCGGCGAAGTGATGCCGCGCGAAATCACGCGGGCGTTCGGTTATCTGAAAAAAGCCGCGGCAAACGCGAACGGCCGACTGGGCGTGATTTCCGAAGAGAAGCGCGCGGCGATCGCGGACGCGTGCGACAAGGTGATTTCGGGCGAGCTGAACGAACATTTCCCGCTTGTGGTATGGCAGACGGGCAGCGGTACGCAGAGCAACATGAACGCGAACGAAGTGATTGCGAACTACGCGAACGACAAGGCGGGCAAGAAGCTTCTGCACCCGAACGACGACGTGAACAAATCGCAGAGTTCCAACGATACGTTCCCCACGGCGATGCACGTGGCGGCTACGTTGGCGATCGAAGAAAAGCTGCTTCCCGCCGTCGATACGCTGATTTCCACGTTCAGACGCCTCGAAAAAGAAAACGAGGGCATCGTAAAGAGCGGCAGAACGCATTTACAGGACGCCGTGCCCATCGCGTTTTCGCAGGAAATTTCCGGTTGGCGCAACATGCTTGAAAAAACGCGCGGCATGATTTCGTATACGCTGGGCGGACTTTCGGAGCTTGCCCTCGGCGGCACCGCCGTAGGTACGGGTCTGAATGCGCCGAAAGGCTTTGCGGAAGCCGTGGCGGAAGAGATGAGCGCGCTGACGGGCAGAAAGTTCGTTACGGCGGAAAACAAATTCCACGCGCTGACGGCGAAAGACGATATCACGTTTGCGCACGGCGCGCTGAAAGCGCTCGCCGCGGACATGATGAAGATCGCCAACGACGTGCGTTGGCTGGCTTCCGGTCCCCGCGACGGACTCGGCGAAATCTTCATTCCCGAAAACGAACCGGGTTCTTCGATTATGCCGGGCAAGGTAAACCCCACGCAGTGCGAAGCGGTTACGATGGTAGCCGTGCAGGTGATGGGCAACGACGCCGCCGTGGGATTCGCGGCTTCGCAGGGGAATTTCGAACTGAACGTATTCATGCCCGTGATCGCCTATAACTTCCTGCAGTCGGCAAATCTGCTTGCCGATTCGATCACGTCGTTCGAAAAGAACTGCGCGCGCGGAATTAAGGCGAACAAGGAAAAGATGCATCATAATCTTTACAATTCGCTGATGCTGGTAACGGCGCTGAACCCGTATATCGGCTACGAAAACGCGGCGAAAACGGCGAAGAAAGCATATAAAGAAAACATTTCCCTGAAAGAAGCGTGCGTATCGCTCGGCTTCCTTACGGCGGAAAAATTCGACGAGGTATTTCGCCCCGAAGATATGGCTTGCCTGAACAAATAAGGAAAGCGCATACTCACAAACGAAAAACACGGGAAGGAAACGGTATGGAAATTTGTTATTATCCCGGTTGCACGCTGAAAACGCAGGCAAAGGAGCTGGATGTTACGGCTCGCAAAGCCGCGGAACTGTTGGGCGTAACGATGACGGAAATAGAAAACTGGCAATGCTGCGGCGCGGTGTACCCCTCTGCAAAGAGGGAAATCGCTTCGCGGCTTTCTGCCGTCCGCGCGCTGGAATACGCGAAAGAACACGGCGGCAAACTGCTTACGCTTTGTTCCGCCTGCCATAACGTAATCAAGCGGACGAACGAGGACATTAAAACGGACGGGGATTTTTCGCGCGCGGCGAATACGTATCTCGGCTTCGAAACGCCGTATAACGGCGAAACGCGGGTGATGCACTATCTGGAATTCCTGCGCGACGAAGTGGGTTTCGAAACGATTAAAAGCAAGGTGGTAAAGCCGCTGAACCGCAAAATCGCGGCGTATTACGGCTGCCTTTTGCTGCGCCCTTCGAAAGTAATGGCGTTCGACAACCCCGAAAATCCGTCGTTGATGGAAAAATTCATCGAAGCGCTGGGCGGCACGCCCGTAACGTACGCGTTCAGAAACGAATGTTGCGGCGCGTATCAGTCGGTGAAAAATCCGGAACTGACGAAGGCGAAGAGCCGCAAAATTTTAGAAAACGCGGCAGCCGCGGGCGCGGCGGAAATCGCTACGGTGTGCCCGCTGTGCCATTATAATCTGAAAGAAAACGGCGGCGGAGCACTGAAAGTAATCGACCTGCCCGCGCTGATTTGCGAGGCGCTGGGCGCGGAGTACGAAAACCGCGTAACCTGCGCGGCGGGCAAAACCTGCGCGGCGTGCGGCGCGGCGGAAGGAGGCAACGTATGACGCGGGAAGAACGGCTTGAAAATTTGCGGGAAATTTGCGGCACGAACATCTACGCGTGTATGAAATGCGGCAAATGTTCCGGGCGGTGCCCCGCAAACGTGCAGCCGCACGCATTCGTTTCGCGGCTGGTGCGCGGCAGGCTGGAAGAACTTTTAGCCGATAAAAAGGCTTGGGATTGCCTTACCTGCTATGCTTGCGCGGAGCGTTGCCCCCGCGGCGTATCGCCCGTTTCGGTGGTGGAAGCGGTGCGGAAAACGCAGGTGTGCATGAAAGAAAACAACCATATCGCGGCGGAGGAAATTCCGCCCGTCGTGGGAGAACATACCCCCCAGCAGCTGTTTGTTTCCGTATTCAGGAAGTTTAACGGCTGAGCGGGCTGCGGGGCGTAGCGTAAAGAAAAAGACAAAAAATCACAACGAAAGACAAAATATAAACGGGTAGAAAAAATGCAAAGAATAGGAGTATTTATCTGTCATTGCGGAACGAACATCGCTGCGACGGTGGACGTGAAAAAAGTGGTGGAAACCGTGAAGCTCGAGGACGGCGTGGTATTTGCCGCGGATTATCCGTACATGTGCTCGGAAAACGGTCAGCAACTCATCCAGAACGCGATCAAAGAGCAGAAGCTGACGGGAATCGTCATCGGTTCCTGCTCGCCGCGCATGCACGAAGCAACGTTTAAAAAGGCGGCGGCGCAGGCGGGCTTGAACGCGTACATGGTGGAAGTGGCGAACCTGCGCGAACATTGTTCGTGGATTCACAAGAATATGGACGAAGCCACGGAAAAAGCCGTGATTCTTGTGCGCACGGCGATTGCGAAAGTGAAGCTGAACGCGCCGCTTACGCAGGGCACAAGCCCCGTTACGAAGCGCGCGCTTGTCATCGGCGGCGGCATCGCGGGTATTCAGGCGGCGCTGGACATCGCGGAAGCGGGTTTCCCCGTAGACATCGTGGAAAAGAACGCCACCATCGGCGGCAGAATGGCGCAGCTGGATAAAACGTTCCCCACGCTGGACTGTTCGGCTTGTATTTTAACGCCGAAAATGGTTGACTGCGCGCAGAGCGATAAAATCGAAATACTTTCCTATTCGGAAATCGAAGCGGTGAAAGGGTTCGTGGGAAACTTCACCGTAAAAATCCGCAGAAAGGCGCGCTATGTAGACGAAACGAAGTGCACGGGCTGCAAAGCGTGTATGGAAAAGTGCCCTTCGAGAAAGGGACTGAACGAATTCAACATGGGGCTGAACACGCGCACGGCGATTTATATTCCGTTCGCGCAGGCGATTCCCAACGTAGCCGTCATCGATCCGCAGCAGTGCATTAAATTAAAGACGGGCAAATGCGGAATCTGCTCTAAAATCTGCGGCGCGCACGCGATCGATTACGAAATGAAAGATACGTTTATCGAGCGGCAGTACGGCGCCATCGTGGTGGCTACGGGCTTCAAGCCGATTTCGCTGGATAATTTCAACGAATATTCCTACGCTACGGAAAAGGACGTGATTACCTCGCTGGAACTGGAACGGCTGATGAACGCCGCGGGACCTACGGGCGGCACGCTTCTGCGCCCTTCGGACGGCACGCACCCGAAAGTGATTACTTTCATCCAGTGCGTAGGCTCGCGCGACGTATCGGGTTGCGGCAAGCCGTACTGCTCCAAAATCTGCTGCATGTACACGGCGAAGCACGCGATGCTCATCCGCGAAAAATATCCCGATACCGAGGTGCACGTATTTTATATCGACGTGCGTACGCCCGGTAAGAACTACGACGAATTCTACCGCCGCGCCGTGGAAATGTACGGCGTGGATTACATCAAAGGCATGGTGGGCAAGGTATACGGCGAAAACGGCAAGCTGATGGTGCAGGGCGAAAACCTCATCGACGGCGAGCAGGTTACCATCGCTTCCGACCTTGTGGTGCTTGCCACGGCGATCGAGCCGGAACCTTCCGTAAGAAAGGTTGCCACGCTTTTAACCGCCAGCATCGATACGAACAACTTCCTCACCGAATCTCACGCGAAGCTGCGCCCCGTGGAAAGTCCCACGGCGGGCGTGTATCTCGCGGGCGTTTGTCAGGGACCGAAAGACATTCCCGAAACGGTATCGCAGGCTTCGGCGTGCGCGGCGAAAGTGATCGGTTTGCTTGTGAAGAACGAACTGAAAACCAACCCCTGCGTGGCCGGCGCGAACGAGAATATGTGCAACGGCTGCGGACAGTGCGCCAACGTGTGCGCGTACGGCGCCATCACGTATGAAGAAAAGCAGTTCAGAATCGGCGGCGGCAAGACGGAAACGCGCCGCGTTGCGTGCGTGAACCCGGCGGTGTGCCAGGGCTGCGGCGCCTGCACGGTAACCTGCCCTTCGGGCGCGATGGATCTGAAAGGATTCTCTACGAAGCAAATTATCTCGGAGGTGGAAAGTATATGCAAAGCGTAGAAAATACGACAGCCGTAAACGGCGGCGAAAACGGCGCGTTTGTGCCTAAAATCGTGGCGTTTTGCTGCAACTGGTGCTCGTATGCGGGCGCCGATCTTGCAGGCTCTTCGCGGCTTTCCTATCCCGCGTCGGTAAAAATCATCCGCGTGCCGTGCTCGTGCCGCGTGAACCCCTCGTTTGTGCTGAAAGCATTTCAGCAGGGCGCGGACGGCGTGATTCTGTGCGGCTGCCACCCCGGCGACTGCCATTACGTAACGGGAAACTATTACACGCGCAGAAGAATGGCGCTGCTGTTCAACTTCCTCGATTATATGGGAATCGAGCGCGAAAGAATGAGAGTGGAATGGGTTTCCGCCGCGGAAGGCGCGCGCTTTTCGCAGGTGATGAACGATTTCGTGGGCAAGGTAACGGCGCTGGGCGAAAACAGAAGAATCGCCGACATCCGTTGCAAGGATATGAGCGAAAGCGAGTTTATCGCGGGAGGACGGGAAAATGACTGATTTGTATAACGCTTGTTTATTCCGCGCGAAAGAGCTTTTGAAAAGCGGCGAAGTCGCGCGCGTGATCGGCTGGAGAAAGGGCGAGTTTTCCTACGACGTTTCGCCCGCGTTCTTCGAAACCGAAGAGCAGCTGAAAGATTTCACGTACGATTATTTCTGCGGCGCGAATCTTTCGAAATACCTCGTGGAAATTTCTAAAAAAGAGGGCGTAACGGCGGTGTTTTTAAAGCCGTGCGATACCTATTCTTTCAACGAACTGGTAAAAGAACATCGCGTGGCGCGCGATAAAATCCGCGTGATCGCGGTGGAGTGCCGCGGCAAAGTCGATTATAAAAAAGCCGAAAAGGCGGCGGGCGAAAGCGTGCTTGCCATCAACGAAACGGACGATACGAAAACGCTGGAACTGGTTACGGAAAGCGGCAGAAAGACGGTAGAACGCCTTTCGGTGCTTCTGGATAAATGCCTTGCCTGCAAGGGCAAACAGCACGTGGCAAGCGACGAAACGATTATTCTGAAAGATCCGATCGAAACGGGCAGCGACAGATTCGCCGGCGTGGAAGCGCTGGAAAAAATGTCCGTGGCGGAACGTTACGCGTTCTGGCGCAAAGAACTTTCGCGCTGCATCCGTTGCAACGCGTGCCGCAACGTATGCCCCGCGTGCACGTGCGTGAAGTGCGTGTTCGATAACCCCGAATCGGGCATTTCGGCAAAGGCGAACGATACGTCGTTCGAAGAACAGCTGTATCACGTCATCCGCGCGTTCCACGTAGCGGGGCGCTGCACCGATTGCGGAGAGTGTTCGCGGGTATGTCCGCAGGGAATTCCTCTGCACCTTTTAAACCGTAAATTCATCAAGGACATCGATACGAAATACGGCGAATTTCAGGCGGGCGAAGAGGCGGAAGGAAAAACGCCGCTTACCTCGTATACGGAGGGCGACGTTTTATGAAAAAGATAGCGATTGAAAATCTGAACGCGCTGTATAACGCGATCGGCGAAAAATATCCCTTGTATCTGCCCGTATCCGACGGCACGGAGACAAACTTCGCGGCGTATAAAGAGGGCGTAAACGTAGATTTAAACCGCCTGAAAACGGTGAAATCTCCCAAAGATCTGTTCTTTCCGCAAAGCGAAGAGATGATGCGCTTTGAAAAGAAAGAGGGAAAGTGGCAGATTTTCGACAGCGCGAAAAAGCGCGATCCGTTTGTGCTGTTCGGCGTGCGCGCCTGCGATTTCAAGGCGTTCGAAGTGCTGGACAACGTGTTTTTAAACGACCCGAAAGATACTTATTACGCGCACAGAAGAGAGGCGGCGATTATCGTAACGCTTGCCTGCTTCAAGCCGAATCAGGCGTGCTTCTGCCCCGTGTTCGGGCTGGACGCCACAAAGCCGCAGGGCGATATCACGGCGTATCTTACGGCGGAAAATCTGTACCTCGACGCGAATACGGAAAAGGGCGAAGCGCTTTTCTCGGCGCTGGGCGATATGAGCGGCTTGCTGAAAGACGCGCAGAAAGCGGACGAAAAAACGGTGGCGGCGGAGCAGAAAGCGGCGAAAGAACGCTTTGATAAACTTCCGTTCAAAAACCTCGATTTAACGCCGTTCAAAGCGGACATGAAAGAAACGTTTGCCGACGAGAAGTGGCAGAAACTTTCGCAGGGGTGCCTCGGTTGCGGCGCGTGCACGTTCGTGTGCCCCACCTGCCAGTGCTTCGATATCCGCGATTTCAAAGCGAAAGACGGCGTAATCCGTTTCCGCTGCTGGGATTCTTGCATGTATTCCGATTTCACGCAGATGGCGGGCGGAAATCCGAGAACCACGCAGACGCAGCGGTTCCGTCAGCGGTTCATGCACAAACTTGTGTACTATCCCAAACGCTACGGCGGCACGTATTCGTGCGTGGGCTGCGGCAGATGCGTTGAAAAATGCCCGCAGCATTTGAACATCGTGAAAGTCATCAAAGAATTTTCGAAAGACGGCAAGGAGGGCGAATAAGCATGAATAGCGTAAACGAAAAAGAAAACCTTGTGCCCGCCGTGTGCGTGGTAACCGACGTGCGTACCGATACGCCGGACGTAAAAACGTTCCGCGTGGTTACGCCGGAGGGCAAAAAGCCGTTTATTCATAAGCCCGGTCAGTGCGCGATGGTATCCATTCCCGGCGCGGGCGAGTGCATGTTTTCCATCACCTCTTCGCCTACGAACGAAGAGTTTATGGAATTTTCCATCAAGCGTTGCGGCTGCGTAACGCAGGCGATTCACGATTTGTCGGCGGGCGACACGATCACCGTGAGAGGACCTTACGGCAGACCGTTCCCCGTGGAAGGCGACGATTTCAAGGGCAAAAACCTGCTGTTCATTGCGGGCGGTATCGGTCTTGCGCCTCTTCGCAGCGTAATCGATTATGTGCGCGCGAAACGTGAAAATTACGGCGACGTAACGATTATTTACGGTGCGCGCAGCGCCGACGATCTTGTGGACATCGCCGAAATTCAGAATGAATGGGAAAAAGAAAAAGGCTTCCGCGTGTGTCTGACGATCGACCGCGCGCAGGAAGGTTGGAACGGGCACGTAGGCTTTGTGCCCGCGTACGTGAAAGAACTGAATGTGGATACGAACGCCACGGCGGTATTGTGCGGCCCCCCGATTATGATTAAATTCACGCTGGCGGAACTGTTGCAGGAAGGCTTCAAGAAAGACCGCGTTTATACCACGCTGGAAATGCGTATGAAGTGCGGCATCGGCAAATGCGGCAGATGCAACGTGGGCGATAAATACGTGTGCAAGGACGGACCGGTATTCCGTATGGACGAGCTGGACGAGCTGCCCGACGAGTATTAAGCCGCAAAAGCGAGAAACGAAGAAGAGGTAAAAGCAAATGGAAAAGATGGTAAACGTGTGGCTTTTCGGCAAGAAATATTCCGTGCCCGAAAGTCTTACGATAATGAAAGCGATGGAATACGCGGGGTATCGGCTTGTGCGCGGCTGCGGCTGCCGTAACGGATTCTGCGGCGCGTGCGCGTGCTTTTACAGAATCGCGGGGAAACAGGAACTGAAAACCTGCCTTGCCTGCCAGACGCAGGTGGAAGAGGGGATGTTTGTGGCAACGCTTCCGTTCTTCCCGCTGGTAAAGCAGGTGTACGATATCGAAAAAATCAAGCCCACGCAGCAGATTATGATGCAGCTGTATCCCGAAATCTACGCTTGTATCGGCTGCAATGCCTGCACGAAGGCGTGCACGCAGAGTCTGAACGTAATGCAGTACATCGCTTACGCGCAGCGCGGCGAATATGAAAAGTGCGCCGAAGAAAGTTTCGACTGCGTAATGTGCGGCGCGTGTTCTTCGCGTTGCCCCGCGGGAATTTCTCATCCGCAGGTGGCGCTGCTTGCCCGCCGTCTGACGGGGAAGTATTTAACGCCGGAAAGCGAGCATCTTCTTCGCCGCGTAAAAGAGGTGGAGGACGGCAAGTATACCGACGCGATCGCCGCTCTGAAAGAAAAAACGGCGGACGAGCTGAAAAAGCTTTACAACGAACGCGTGATAGAGAAGTAATTGCGCGACAGAGAGAAAAGGAGTAACGAAACAATGTTTTCATACAGCGAAGAACAGCTTAAATCGTTAGCCAGAGTGGAAGAAACGCGCCCGGAAAGAACGGGCAAAGATTTGCGCCGGCTCACCGCGGACGAAAAGGACGCGCTTCTGGCGGCGTTCCACCCCGATTATATCCGTTCCGCATATACCAATTTACAGGTAGGCGCCAACGCGGGCGCTCCCGTATTGAAAGAACTTGCCGCGCTGTTGCAGGGCACGCCCCGCATTTTAAGCGAAAAAGTAGATTTAAGCAAGGTGAAATACGACGTAGACGTTCTGATTATCGGCGGCGGCGGTGCGGGCGCTTCGGCGGCGATCGAAGCGAAGCACGCGGGCGCAAACGTGATGATGGTAACCAAGCTGCGTATCGGCGACGCGAACACCGCGATGGCGGAAGGCGGCATTCAGGCGGCGGACAGAGAGGGCGATTCCCCTGCGATTCACTATCTCGACGCGCTGGGCGGCGGACATTTCAAAAACAAGCAGGAGTTGCTTGAAAAACTGGTAACGGAAGCGCCGGAAGCGATTTTGTGGCTGAATACGCTGGGCGTAATGTTCGATAAAGATAAAAACGGCGATATGGTGGAAACGCACGGCGGCGGCACTTCCAGAAAGAGAATGCACGCCTGCCGCGATTACTCCGGCTCCGAAATCATGCGCGTTCTGCGCGACGAAGTGCTGAATCTCGGCATTCCCGTGGTTGATTTTACTTCCGCCATCGAACTTATCAAAGATACCGACGGCAAAGCCGCGGGCGCGGTGCTGCAGAATATGGAAACGGGCGAGATTATGATTGCGCGCGCGAAAACGGTGGTGCTTGCCACGGGCGGCGCGGGCAGATTGCATTATCAGGGCTTCCCTACCTCCAACCATTACGGCGCCACGGCGGACGGCTTGATTCTGGCATATCGCGCGGGCGCGAAGCTGCTTTACCCCGAAACGCTGCAATATCACCCCACGGGCGTTGCTGCGCCTACGCAGATTTACGGCGCGCTGGTAACGGAAAAGGTGCGCTCTCTGGGCGCGCAGCTGGTGGGCAAAGACGGCACGGCGTTCGTGAATCCTCTGGAAACGCGCGACGTTACGGCTTCGTCGATTATCCGCGAATGCAAGGAGCGCAAAAACGGCTTGCAGACCACGGACGGCGAGGGCGTATGGCTGGATACGCCGATGATCGATTTGATTCACGGCGAGGGCACGATTGAAAAACGTATTCCCGCCATGCTGCGTATGTTCGGCAAATACGGGCTGGATATCAGAAAACAACCGATTCTCGTATACCCTACGCTGCATTATCAGAACGGCGGCGTGGATATTTCGGCAAACGCGGAAAGCGGCGTGAAGAATTTGTTTGTGGCGGGCGAAGCCGCGGGCGGTATTCACGGCACCAACCGTCTGATGGGCAATTCGCTTCTCGATATCATCGTGTTCGGCAGAACGGCGGGCAAAAACGCCGCGGCGCGCGCGAAAGAAACGAAAACCAAGAAATTAACGCTGGCGTTCGTTGACGAATTTGTGGCGGCGATGCAGAAAGCGGGTTGCGAATCGGAAGAAGTTTCGCCGAGATTGTTGCCCGATTACAGAAGAAAAGATATGTAAAAAAGAGGTATAAATCATGGCAGAAATTTTTGAAATCGGAATGGTTCTTTGCTTCGGAGCTTCGTGGCCGTTCAACGTTATCCGCGCGTATAAGGCGCGCACGGCAAAAGGCACCAGCCTGTTGTTCACGCTGCTGATCGAAATCGGCTACATCAGCGCGATTATCGGTAAATTTATTTTGATTTCGCAGCAGGGGACCGCGTACTGGACGCCTTCCCGCGCGATTGCGTTTGTGTTCTACTGGATTAACCTTATCATGGTTACGGCGGGACTTGTGATCTACTTCCGCAACAAAAAGCTGGACGCAAAAGCCGCAAAAGCAAACGAAGCGAAAGCTTAAAACAAAATAAATTGTTTTTAAAAGCACCCCTTGCCCGGCAAGAGGTGCTTTTACGTTATGTACGCCGAATTATGATATGCCGGCGCACGGCAGCGACGATTTTACGCGCGAATACGCGCCGGCAAACGGCGCAATGGCGATAAGGCGCGAAGTATTTTTTCTCCGGCAAAACGCAAGGACGTCAGCCCTCAAATTGATCGGCGAAAAATTTTTGTTTGTAAGCGCAATCGGCGGCGCGATAATTATTGTTTGTGTTCTTCGGAACTTATTTCTTCCAGTTCTTTATTCAGTCCGCGGTTGGTTTTAAAGGACAGCAGAAACGAATGTTTCTGTTTCAGTGCCGTCGCGCGCGCTTTTATGGTTTCTTTCAGTTCTTCGTAGCGCACCACAATGTTCTTGTCCTTCGCCCACGTGCGGATTTTTTCCACCACTTTGAACGAATAGAACACGTCGACAATCATAATGCCGAAGTAAATGCCTAAAAAGTACCCGTAAATCGGGTTCGCCGCAATCCAGTCCGCCAGCGCCGCCAGATGTGAATGTACCAGAAAGTAATACGCCGTGCCCGCCGCGCCCCAGGCAAGCGTGAACAGGGGACAGATGATGCCCTGAATATTTCCCTTGCGGTCGGAATAATCCCACAGTTTCACGTGCATACCCTTGATGAAAATCAGTCCGGTTACGTACTCGATCGCCGTCATCGCCGCGGTGATGACGAAAATAATGAATACGTTCCGCCACAGCGGAGAGGGAATAAACGAGTAATCTATCGAGCAGATGGCGTAAAGCAGCGTGATTCCCGTGCCGTACAGCGGCAGATTCGGTCCCACCAGAAAGCCGGGGTTGATCCATTTTTTATGTACCGCGCGGCGGAAGAAAAATTCGCTTATCCAGCCTACGGTACCGCCGAATATATAAATGATAGATAATCTGAGCAGCGTTTGCATAGCATGTTCTCCTTAATTTTTCGGGCGTCGGTTCAGGCTTTCATCAGCCGTTTGATATAGTTGCGTTCGCGCAGCGAAATTTTTCCGTCGACCGAAACCACGCAGAGGCACAGCCCGATTACGTCGTCGATGAACTGTTCGTCGGTTTTCGTAAGCTCCGCCGCCAGTACTTTCGCGTAATCGGTGGCGGATTTTTTCAGCGCAGAATTTTCCGCGACGGCTTTTTTCACGGAAGCGAAATCGAAATCGGAACCGAACACTTTCACTAACGCGGGGTACATTAAAATATACTCCTGTTCGTTCACTTTCCCGTCCGCGGTAATCGAAGCCAGAATAAAGCATGCCAGCGTTTCCACGGGGTCGATGTTTTCGTCCGCGCCCGTCAGTCGCATTCTCGCCAGAATTTTCACCGATTTTTCCGTAAGAATCGCGCCGCGCTGCAGGGCGCTGAGTTTTTCGTATTCGTTGCAAAGTTTAAAAAATTCAAACATAACTTTTCCTCTCCTTTTATTGCTTTTGCCCTTCCCGCAAACGTGCGGGAAAGGCAGCTTTTTTTAATAAGTCTTTCGTTAAAGAGGCAGGTCTTTCTTCGTAAAGCGGACAGAACCCGCGATATAGCCCAGCACGCCGAGCACCGCCAGAACCGCAAACTTCCAGAGGAATACGTTTGTGCCGTCCATAATCGAAATCACGTCGAAGAACGAGATGATGGTAACTTTATTGAAGTAGTTGAGCGAATCCATACGAACCACGGAGGGGATAACGGGACTGCCGAACAGACCGAGCATCGCCGCCACCAGCGCGAAGATGGATAAGCCGCCGCCGATCGCCATCGAACGTTTGCTTCTGTCAAACCAGCAGGAAGTGAAGAAGCAAAGCCCGGAAAGGGCAAACAGCACAAGAAACGCGCCGACGTTCAGAAGCGCCAGTTTGCCGCAGGTAAGCGCAACGTCGCTCTTTACAAACGCAAGGCATACGAAGCCGGTAATCGTCGTCAGGGCAAACATCGAAAGCAGCGAACCTATCAGGTACATCGCCTGCGTGAACACAACCGTCTTTCTCTTGGTGGAAGTGGAAAGCACGTACGCCATCGAGCCGCTGTCCACCTGCCCCGCAATCAGGTTGTTCGAAGCCATAATCATAAAGATGATGGGCAGAAGAAGTCCCGCAAGTTTGTAGAAAATAGAACCGACGATCAGGGTGTAGAGGTCCGCTTTGCCGATTTCTTCCAGCGCTTCGGAAACGGATGCGGGAAGCGAAGCCAGAAGGCTGTTCGTCAGATCGCCGGTAATTTCCTTGTTCTTATCGGCAAGCGCGGTTGCGTATTGTTCCGCGGTGATTTCGCCCGCAGCCAGCTGTTTATCCAGCTTTTCCTTTTCGTAAGAAAATCTGCTGCGATACGATACCGCGGTGGTGGCGGCAAGATTTTTAATCGCCGCGTACGTGTACCCGAACGAATCGTACTTTTCTTTCGTAACGCCGAAAGAGGAAAGCGCGTTTACGATATTTTTCACGTTTTCTTCCTGCGTCATGTTGAACGCAAGAAACACGGAGGAGCAGTACTGCGCGCGTTCTTCGATATACTGCGCGCGTTCATCGCTTGCAAGGTATTCGGCAAGGTTTGCCTGATGTTCAATCAGCGCCGCGGAATAATCCGCGGGCTTATCCGCGTCTTTTTCGTTGGTAAGCATCGCTTTCAGCGCGTCGTTGTTGTAGGTCGCCACGGGGAAGAGGTACGCCGCCGTTACTTCCTGCGCAACCGTCTTGTATTCGTCGGAATCTTTCGCGTACGCGTTGCCGTTTTTATCCACGGCGGCAGCGTCCGCAGCCGCGGTTGCTTTCGTCTGTACGGCAGCCGCGGCGCCCTCGTAAGCCGCTTTGAACGCAGCCGTCGCGTTCGCGTACGTCGCGGGGTCGGCGGCAACGTTTTCGGCAAACGCCTTGCCCGTTTCTGTTTTCATTTCCGGCTGCTGCGCCAGCCATGCGGGCAATTGCGCCGTATCGGAAGGCTTCCGGGAAAGCCAGGTTAAATAGCTTACCGTATCGTTCATGTTCGCCGCAAAAGCGGGGTCGAACGTTTCCATGCCGTCTTTGCCCATCAGGTAGTAGTTCAATCCGCGCTGTTCCAGCTGCGAATCCACTTCTTCCCGGATAATCGTATCCTGAATGGAATTTTTCACTTCGCCCAGCGAACTGCTGCCGGAAATCAGCATTACGCACGCCAGCATAAAACATACGGCGGCGGTGATAATCGTCCACATAGTGCCGTTCGCTTTGCACGATTGCTTGAAAAGAGCTTTGCTGAATAAGCGATCTTCGTACTTTTTCGAGCCTTTCATCGGCTTCGTATTCGTTTTACTTGCCATTTTTTTCATTCTCCTTCTTGTTTCTCAGTACCGTTTTGAAATGTCGCTCCAAAGAATAGGGCAGTTCGGAAATAAATTTCACGTTATAATTGCGCAGCGTGTGCAGAAGCCCTCCCGTTTCCGGCGAACGGATTTTTATCGTCGCCTGCGAATACTGTTCCTGCAGGCGGGTGATTTCATAGCGCTCGCGGATAAATCTTTGATAATCTTCCGCCGTGTTGAATTCGATTTTAAACTCTTTGAATTCGCGGTTGTGAATATCGTCCATTTTACACACGTCGATGATGTGCCCGTCGTTTATGAGCGCCACGCGGTCGCACGTGCTTTCCAGTTCTTCGAACGAGTGCGAACTCATCAGAATCGTTTTGCCTTTTTTGTGCTCTTCCTTGATGATGTTCAGAAAGGTTGCCCGCATCAGGGGGTCGAGCCCCGTAGTGGGTTCGTCCAGAAGAATCACGGGCGCGTCGTTCATCAGCGCCGCCACCAGCGCGGTTTTCTGCTTCATGCCTTTACTCATGCGCTTGAGATTCGCGCGCGGGTCCAGCTGCAGTTTTTCGATGAGCTCGTTGGCGTAGCTCATATCGTTCATGCCTAAAAATTCCGCCTGACATTTTAAAAAGTCGATGCCGGTTTTTAAATCGGGAAACGCGATTTCTCCGGGGACGTATCCCACGGACGCGGCGATTTCGCTGGCGTGTTCCCACGAAGAGAGCCCGTTCACGTACGATTTGCCTTTCGTGGGTTTCAGAAAGCCTAAAATGTTGCGGATGGTAGTGGTTTTTCCGCTGCCGTTCGTGCCTACGTAGCCCATCATTTCGCCCTGTTCGATATCCAGATTCAGATCGAACACGCCGCGCCCTTCGCCGTAGTCCTTCGTCAGGTGGTCCAGTTTAATAACGCTCATTTCAACGCACCTCCGAAATCTTTATCTTCTTTATAGAATTTCATAAAGTAATCCTCCAGCGATTCTTTGCGGTTGGAGAAGGATACCACGTTGATATCCGAAAGAATATCGATCAGCGTGTTTAAATCTTTGTCCTCCACAGAAATGAACACGTCGCTGTCGCCCTCTTCGATGAGGTGCAAAGAGGGGATGCGCTCCTTCGCTCTGTCCATGGAAATCGTCTTGCCCACGGGGGAACGGAAAGTAATGTTGTAAAACTTTCTGGAAGCGTGTTTTAAATCGTCCGCCACGAATTCCGAAACGATTCTGCCGTCTTTGATGATCGCGATGCGGTCGCAGGTGTTGTCGATTTCCGAAAAGATATGGCTGGATAACAAAATGGTCTTGCCGCGTTTCTTTTCCTCGTGAATGAATTCGATGAAATTTTCCTGCATCACGGGGTCGAGTCCGCTGGTCGGTTCGTCTAAAATCAGAACGTCGGGGTCGGACATAAACGCCGTTACCACCGCCAGTTTTCGTTTTACGCCAAGGCTCATGCGTTTGGTTTCTCCGGCAAGGGCGGTATCGTCCAGTTCAAACAAATCCAGCATCCGTTTCAGCTGAGGTTGGTTGTGGCAATGCTGCAAATCCTGCATCATTTTAATGAACGCCTTTCCCGTCAGCCCCGCGGGCAAAGCGATTTCGCCCGGAATGTAGCCCACGTTTGCAAGAATTTCGTAGTACTTGTCGAAGGTTTCCATGCCGAAAATCTTCGTTGATCCGCTGTCCGGTTTCGAAAAGCCCATCAGGTGGCGGATAGTGGTGGATTTGCCCGCGCCGTTGGGGCCGAGGAAGCCGAACGCTTCGCCCTGATCCACGTGCAGGTTCACGTTGAACACGCCGCGCCCGAAGCCGTAATCCTTTGTGAGATCGTTTACTTCAATTACGTGCATTTTTATCTCCTTGTCTTAGTATTTTTCATCTGTTTTCCCGCCGTTATTAACTATTTTTGTCAAAAAAAACCATACTTAAAAAACACGATGAAATTTCTTTCCCGCGCTTTTTTTCGTTGTATTGTTATCGTGTTACTGTTTTTCGGCGGTAACGCCCGCCGCCGTAACGCGGTATTCGGTAACGCCCGTTACCGTTTCGCCGTCGATCTGCAGCGCGGTGGGGCGGTCGAATTTCACCTGAATCACTTTGCCCGTTTTTACTTCCACGGTTTTTTTATGATTCACGTGCGTGCCCTTGAAAATGGAGGGGAACACCATCAGCGTTTTCAGCTTGCTTTTTCCGTGCATAATCATCACGGAAACGGTGCCGTCGTCGTTCAGGCGTTTCTGTTCCGGGGCGGGCATCATGCCGCCGCCGTAATATTTCCCGTTCATCGTAGGCGCCAGCCATACGTTTTTATAGCGGAATTCTTCGCCGTCCACGTTGATCACCGCGTTTACCGGTTTAAAGTGGAAGAGCAACCCTTTGATGGCGATGCCCGTATAAGAAATTTTTTTGTCCGGTGCCTCGCGGTGCAGTCTGTCGCCCGTTTCGCAGCAGTAGCCGTCGATGCCGAAGCCTACGTTGTTTAAAAACTTGCAGGTTTTTCCGTTTACGGCAACCGTGGGCAGGTTTACGATGTACGGATTGATTGCGCACGGTTCGGTTCCTTCTTTCCCTTCCGCCACGTCGCGGTAAAAATCGTTGCCGTTGCCCGTCGGGTAGTACAAAATTTCGTTTTCGGGGATAAACGGAATGGAATTCACGAATTTATTCAGCGTTCCGTCGCCGCCGCACAGCACGATTTTATCGTCTTTTGCAAGATTTTTGAAAAGTTCGTCCAGCGCGCCTTCCTTCGTAACGTCCGAAAATTCGGCGTCTTTACCTTCAAACAGCTTTTTCGCCTGTTCGAAGCCGTTATCCTCCTTGCCCAGCCCCGCCAGCGGGTTGTACAATACGCGGTATTTCATCCTTGGTGCTTCCTCCGGTGTTTTTCGCCGTAAAAATTTCAACGGTAATTTTCAAGAAATTGTTTGAACACTGTTGACTTTCTTTCGACATATGTATTATAATATAAAAAACAGAAAAAATAAAGCACAATAAAAGCTTCACTGTTCAAATTTTAACACTGTAACTATATTTTGTGCAAAAAATCGTAAAAAAAGAGGAAGTATCGGGTTATGAAAGTGCAGAATTTAAACAGCTCATCCAAAAAAACGAAGAAAATCATCAAAAGCGTGTTTGCCGAAATGCTTTCCGAAAAGCGGGAACTTTCCAAAATTTCCGTCAGCGAGCTTTGTTCGCGCGCGGAAATTTCGCGCGGCGCGTTTTATTCGCATTACGACGATATTTACGGCGTGGCGGAAGATTACGAAAACGAGCTGATCGATATGTTTTTCGATAACGCGCGCTTGTTATCGCCCTCCACGGTAGAACAATTCGTCGATTCGCTGTTCGATTATATCCGTAAAAACGATGAAAATTACAAGCTTTTGTGCTGTTCCAACGATTTCCTCTTCACGGCGAAAAAGCTTACGGCAATCGCTTCGAACAAATTTCTGGAACTTTGCTACAATTCGCCGTATCTTGTCAACCGCGAAAATCTGGAACTGGAAATCAACGTGTTCATCGAAGGATTGTTCTGCGAATACGTCAGATACTGCCGCGGGTATTCCGCCGTGCTGTTAGACGATTTGTACGCGTTCACGCGCAAGTGGGTGGCAAGTTTTTCCGCCCGCCGGTTTGAAAAACCGGAAGAAAGCGAGAAAAACGAAGCAGACAGATAAAAGATAGAGAAAACTAAAATCCCGGCGGTATGTCCGCCGGGATTTCCTATGATGCAAGCTCGCGCCGTTTTTATTTTTCCTCGTCGTTTTTTTCGCGGAGGGTAAAGCCGTAATCGATGGAGGGGTTGCCGTCCAGCATGGCGCGCACCAGCGCTTCGCGCTTTTCGTGCGTGGTGGTAATCACAAGCTTGCCGTCGGTATCGGCAAGTCCGAGGTAAATTTTATCGTTGTCGGTATCCGATACGGCGGAAGTTATTTGCGATAAGGGCAGCCGCGTTTTTACAAAGCCGTGGCAGGTAATCAGTTCGGTATCGCTCACGCGGTATTCGCACTTGATTAAAACGGCGCTCGCCACCGTAACGGCAAACACGCACACCGCAATCATAAACGGGTACTGCAGCCATTCGTACATCGAATGTACGCCCGATTTCGCCAGACGGTACGAAGAAAGCGCGATGCCGGCAATAGAAAGCGCCAGCGCCGCCGCGCAAAGCAGCGTGATGGAAAGCGGTTTTTTCATGGGAAACGCGCGGTAAGCGTTTTTGCCGCTTTTGTTCGGAGTATTCTGTTTTTCGTTTTTGTTTTTCATGCTTTCATTATAGCACCCGCGCGGCAAAAAAGCAAACGAAAACGGCGTTTATCCCCGTATTCAAATTGACAAATTTCCGAAAATGCGTTACAATATTTTTGATATGAACGAAAAAAACGGCAATTTCGCAACAATTTATCGTACCGTTATCGTCGGCGGCGGCGCGGCGGGGCTGTTTTTCGCCGCAAAATACGGCGATAACCGCACGCTGATTTTAGAACGCGGCGACCGCGCGGGCAGAAAGCTTTCGGCTACGGGCGGCGGCTGGGGCAACGTAACCAACGAAAACGCCGCCGATTTTCAAAACACGCGCGGCTATTTTACGTTTGAAAAAGCGGAGGAAGAAAAAATCCGCGGCGCCGTATCGAAGCACCCGCCCGAAGAATTGCGGCGGTTTTTATCCTCGGCGGGCGTGCTTACTTTTGCGGACGGGCGGGGCAGGGTATACCCGTTTTCCCGGCAGGCTTCCGCCGTAACCGACGCGCTGCGCCGGGAAGCCGCGCGCCGCGGCGTAAAAATTTTCACGGGAGAATTCGTACAGAGCGTGCGAAAAGCGCGGGGCGCAATCGAAGTGCGTACGCAAAGCGGCGGAAATTATCTTTGCGAAAACGCGCTGATCTGTACGGGCGGAAAAGCCGCGAAAAATTTCGGCTCCGACGGCAACGGTTACGCGCTGGCGCAGTCTTTGGGGCATACGCTCACGCCCGTATTTCCCGCGCTGGTACAGCTGCGCTGCGCCGAGAAAGATATGCGCGCCCTGAAAGGCGTGCGCGTGTTCGACGGAGAAATGCTTCTTTTTGCGGGCGGGAAAGAACTTTCGCGCGAACGCGGCGATATTCTTTTCACCGATTTCGGCGTTTCGGGCGACTGCGCGTTTAAAATTTCTTCTTATCTTCCCTGCCCCTGCCCGGAGAGCGGCTGTACGCTGCGCGTCGATTTCCTGCCGGACGTTTCCGCGGCGGAACTGCAAACCGCGCTGGAAAAAAAGCTGAACAGATATGCGGAAATTCCCGCGGGAGAACTGCTCGGCGGCATTTTAAACAATCGCGCGGGCATGGTTATCGCGGCGCGCGCGCAGGAAAAATTTGCCGTGAAAAACGGCGGAAAAGAAAAACGCGGAGAAAACTTCGCCGAAAATTTCGCGAAAGCGCTGGCGGCGGAAGCCAAAAACTTTACGGCGACGGTAACGGGCACGCTCGGCTTCGATTACGCGCAGGTAACGAAAGGCGGCGTAAAATTAAGCGAAGTATCCCGCGATATGATGTCTTTAAAGCAAAAAAACGTTTATTTCGCGGGCGAAATTCTCGATGCGGACGGCGCCTGCGGCGGTTTTAACCTGCAATGGGCGTATTCTTCCGCATGCGCGGCGGGCGACGCGATAACTTCCGAGCAATAATTTACGACGCGTAACTTCGGGCGCGAAGTATTTTCCCGTAACAAGGCGGCTTCGGGCAACGCGCGGCGCACCCGTACGCAAAAACCCTAAAAACAATTCAAAAACGATACAAAACGCAATCGCGCGCGGAAAGCGTGCGGAAAGAGAAACGAAAAGTATGGAAATCAGACGGCTGGCAAACATAAAACTTCACCTTGGCGAAAGCGAAGAAGAACTGCGCAAAATCGCGCGGCGCGCATTGAAATGCAATCCCGCGTACTTCCGCATCGTAAAAAAATCGCTGGACGCGCGCGATAAAGGCAATATTTTTTACGTTTACACGATAGAATTTGCCGCAAAAGAGTTTTCTTCCGCGCAAATCGAACCCGCCGTCGAACGACTGCCGAAAGAAAAACAGCCCGATAAAAACAAACCCGTTTTAATCGTCGGCGCAGGTCCCGCCGGGCTGTTCTGCGCGCTGCGGCTTTTAAAACGCGGTATCGCGCCGCTTCTCATCGAACGCGGCGAAAGCGTGGAACGCCGCGAAAAAACGCTGCGGACTTTTCACGAAACGGGCGTACTGAATACGGAAAGCAACGTATCGTTCGGCGAGGGCGGCGCGGGCACGTTTTCCGACGGAAAACTCAACACGGGCACGCACGTTAAAGAAAACGACGAAGTCCTGCGCGAATTTATCCGTTTCGGCGCGCCAGAAGAAATCGCGTATTTAAACAAACCGCACATCGGCAGCGACAAACTGAAAACCGTCGTGAAAAACATGCGCGAATACCTTCTTGCCAACGGCGCGCGCGTGCTGTTCAACGCCCGCCTCACAAATTTAAAAATCGAAAACGGAAAAATCGCGCAGGCGGAAATCACGTATCGCGAAAACGATTCGTCGCGTACGGAAACCATAGACGTTTCGGCGCTGGTGCTTTCCGTAGGGCACAGCGCGCGCGATACGTTCGAACTGCTGCATAAAAAAGGCGTAGAGCTCACTAAAAAAGATTTTGCCGTGGGCGTGCGCATCGAACATCTGCAAAGCGCCGTCGGATTTTCTCAATACGGCGAAAAATACAAACTGCTTCCGCCCGCCGATTATAAATGCGTGTTCCACGGCGAGCGCGCCGCATTCACTTTCTGTATGTGCCCCGGCGGTTACGTTATGGCGGCGGCAAGCGAAGAGGGCGGCGTGGTAACCAACGGCATGAGCAATTACGCGCGCAACGGCGAAAACGCAAACTCCGCGCTCATCGTGCAGGTAACTTCGGCGGATTATCCCGAAGATACCCCGCTTGCCGGCGTGGAATTTCAGCGGAAGATCGAACGCGCGGCGTATCGGCTGGGCGGCGGAAAGTACGTGGCGCCGGCGCAGCGCGCCGAGGACTTTTTAAAGGGCAGGGCAAGCAGCCGCTTCGGCGAAGTTACGCCCAGCTATCCCCGCGGCGTGGCGCCGTCCGATATATCGGCGGTATTTCCTAAGCCCGTGTACGAAGAATTGAAGCGCGCGATCGAGGGAATGGATAAGCGCCTGAAAGGCTTTGCCTGCCCGGACGCGGTGCTCACCGCCGCGGAAACGCGCACCAGCTCGCCCGTCAGAATCGTCCGCGGCGAAGATTTGCAGTCGGTTTCGGCGCAAATGCTGTTTCCCTGCGGCGAGGGCGCGGGGTACGCGGGCGGCATCACTTCGTCCGCCGCCGACGGAATCCGCGTGGCGGACGCCGTATATAACGCTTTTATGAAAGACTGAATCGCCTTCTGCCGTTCTTTTTCCTCGCCGCGCCGCATAAAAATAGCTTATAAAAAGCGGCGGCGAAAAACGTCGCGCGCAGGGCGAGCGGAGGAAAAAGCGGATTGAAAAAAGCGACGGAAAGCAAAATAAAAAAACAGACGGCGGAGCGATTCTCCGTCGTTTTTTCGGTTTGTACGGCAGTGGGCGCGGTGGCGGGCGCGGGCTTTTTATCGGGGCGAGAACTGCTTGAATTTTACGGCGGATTCCGCCTTTTTCCGCTTGCCGTATCGTTCGCCGCGTTTGCGGGCGGTTTTTTTCTTTTTTTGCGCCTCGGCGCAAAATACGGCGGTTTCGGCAACGTCATGCGCGGATTGTTTCCCGGCGCGGCGGCGCATGCGGCAAAAATCGCGGCGCTTTTCGGTTCGTTCGTCGTGGGGGCGGCAACGCTTTCCGCGCTCAACGCCGCGTACCCGTATAAACCTCTTCCCGCCGTGCTGTTTCTATTTATCGCGTTGCTTTTTACGCGCAGGGGAATTTCGGGAGTATCGTCTTTCGGCACCGCGTTCACGCCGTTTTTAATCGTCGCCGTCCTGACGCTTATCGTCCGTCGCGGCAGTTTTTCGCCGCCGGAAGTTACCGATTTTCCGTGCGCGGCGCGCGCCGCGGTTTCGGCGGCGATTTACGTCGGCATGAACGTTTTCGCCACCTGCCCCGTTTTGTGCGATCTCGGCGCAACGCTCGCCGGAAAAAAGCGCGCGGCTGCCGTTTCTTTTGTTTCCGCGGGGCTGCTGTCGCTTCTTGCCGCGGCGATCCTTTCCGCCGTGAGCAGCGATAAAAGTTCGTACGCCGCGCCGTTGCCGCTCGATTACGTTTTAAACGGCGGAAAGTTTTACTCTCTGCTTTCCGCCGTCGGCATGCTTACCGCGTTTACGGCATGTTTTTATCCCGTTTCCGTCGCGGCGCAAAAAATCTCCCTGCAAAAATTCGTCAAAGCAGGCGGCGTTCCCGGCGCGGAAGAAACGTTCCGCGCGCGGAAAAACGCGGCGAAAATCGTTTCCGCGGCAGCGTTCTTCGCCGTTTCCGCATTGCCGTTCGAAGCGCTTGTCAGGTATTTCTACCCCGTTGCGGGCGTTGCGGGCGCCGCCGTCATCGTTGCCGCGTTGTGCGCGGCGCTTTCGAAACGTCGCTGCAACGCGCCGCGCGCCGCCGCGTAAATCCGTCGTCGCTTTATTCTACGGTAACGCTTTTGGCGAGGTTGCGCGGTTTATCGGGGTTAAGCCCTTTTTCAACGGAAAGTTCGTAAGCGATGCGTTGCCAGGGCAGAATGTTCTGCACGCACTGTAAGGGGTTCCCGCCCGCAACGCCGCCGAGTTTGTTCACGCGCAGAATACGGAAGAATTTTTCTTCCGGGCAGTCGGGCAGCGCCGTTTCGTTCGTTGTGAACAGAATAATTTGTGCGCCGCGCGCCCGCGCTTCTTCCGCATTCGACAGCGTTTTTTGCAGCGTGGCTTCTTCGGTGGCGAAAACAACCACGTACGAATTTTCGTCCACCAAAGCAAGAAATCCGTGTTTCAATTCGCCGGCATAATATACGTCGGCGTTCAGGTACGAGGTTTCCTTGATTTTCAGGCTTGCTTCCAGCGCCGTGCGATAATCGTCGCCTCTGCCGATGAAAAACAGCTTTTTTCCGCCGCAAAACAGCCGCGCGATTTCTTTTTCTTCGTTCCCGTCCCCGTACGAAAGACCGGCGCAAAGGGCGTTCAACGCGGAAAAATCGGGAGCGCAACGTTTCTGTAAGGGCAAAGCCGCGGCGCGCAGAAATTCCGCCAGTGCATACAGCGCCGCCGCTTGACACGAATATGCCTTTGTGGAAGCCACCGCGATTTCCGTTCCCGCTTTCACGGGCAGAAAAGCGTCGGCGTTTTTTGCAAGGGTGCTGTGTTCCGCGTTCACTACGGCAAGCGTTTTCGCGCCGTGCCGCTTCGCTTCCTGCAGGGCGGCAAGCGTGTCCGCCGTTTCGCCGCTCTGACTGATGAATACCGCCAGCGTGTTTTCGTCGATTTTCGGGCAGTAATAGCGGAATTCGCTTGCCACGTACGCCGCGCTGTCCAGATCGGCGACGCGCCCGAGCATTCCCGCGCCCGAAAGAGCGGCATGATATGCCGTGCCGCAGCCGACAAGCACCGCTTTCGTAAAGCCGCGCCCGCCGTTCGCGCCGCATAAAAGCGGATAATTTTCAAACGTGAAATTACTTTCGAAATACGCCGTTTCCGCACGCAGCGCGGGCAGCGTATCGTAAATTTCTTTCAGCATATAGTGGGGGTAACGGTTGATTTCTTCGCCCGTATACGCGGCGGAAAGCTTTTCGGCGGGCAGAAAAATTCTGCCCGTCTTATCGTAAAATTCTGCGCCGTTTTCGTCCGCCATGCCGTACACGCCGTCGGGCAAAGCGTAATATTCGCTCGCCTGCGCAGAAAAACAAATGACGTCGCTGGCAAGATACGCCCGTTTATTTCCGTTGTTTTCGGCGTATGCAAAATAAAGGGGACTTTTATTTTTCGCAAAATAAATTTTCTTTTCGCCCGCATGCAGAATCGCCATGGCAAAACTGCCTTCCAGCCTCTCGCACGTCTGCCGCAACGCCTGCAGTGGCGCCGCTCCCTGCGCGGAATAATATTCCGGAAGTTTCGCCGCCGTTTCCGTATCGGTGGCGCTGTAAAATTCGTAGCCGAGTTTTTTCAGCTCGCTTTTCAGTTCCGCGTGGTTTTCGATGATGCCGTTGTGCACCACCGCCCATTTTCCGTCCCGCGAAACGTGCGGGTGCGCGTTGATTTCGTCCGGCTTTCCGTGCGTCGCCCAGCGCGTATGCCCGATACCAAGCTTTGCGCCCGCGGTTTTTCCCGCCTGTTTCAGTGCCGCTTCCAGATTTTTCAGTTCGCCCGCCCGCTTCGTGATAACGATTTTTTCGCCGTCCGATACGGCGATTCCCGCGGAATCGTATCCGCGGTATTCCAGAAGCCGTAAGCGGTATAAAATATTCTGTTCGGGCGAATCGCCGATATATCCCGCAATGCCGCACATGTTACGCTTTCTCCCCGTTGATTTTTTCGATGGTGGCAACCAGCGTCGCCGCCACTTCGCGGTTCAGCGCTTCGTCCTTGCTTTCCACCATCACGCGGATTTTCGGCTCCGTGCCGGAAGCGCGAATCATCAGCCTGCCTTTGCCGGCAAGCGCCGCGTTGTATTTCGCCACCTGCTTCGAAAGTTCTTCGCTGTTGATTACGCGGAATTTATCTTCCACGGGCACGTTTTTGTTTTCCTGCGGGTACAGGGGGATTTTCACGCCTTCGGCAAGCGTTTTGTTTTCGGAAATCAGCATGTTCGTCAGCGCGATCGCCGTTAAAATTCCGTCGCCCGTGGTGGCGTAATCTTTCAGTATGATGTGCCCGCTCTGTTCTCCGCCTAAGGAATATCCTTTTTCCAGCAGTCTGGCAAGCACGTATTTATCGCCGATGTCCGTACGTACCAGCGAAATGCCGTGTGCTTTTAAATCGTTCTCGATCGCCATGTTCGTATGGCTGGTGCCCACGGCGGTGCGGCAGGGGAGTTTGCCCTGCGCGTCGAAGTATTTCGCCAGCGCGCATAAAATCATATCCCCGTCAATCACGTCGCCGTGTTCGTCCACGGCAATCAGGCGGTCGGCGTCGCCGTCGAAGGCAAATCCCATATCCGCCTTATAACGCAATACTTTGCGCGCAAGATTGTGCGGGTACACGGCGCCGCAGTTGCGGTTGATGGATAAACCGTCGTCCACGCAGTTAGCCGCAATCACGCTTGCGCCCGCGCGGCGGAAAACGTCCGGCGCAATTCTGTGCGCCGCCCCGAACGCTCCGTCCAGCACGATGGTTTTGCCCGCAAAGCTGTGTTCGACGGCATTCAGCAAAAATTCGCGGTAGCGTTTGATTAAATGCAAATCCTGCTCGTAACTGCCGATGTCCGGAAAATCGTTCGTTTTCTCGTGAATAAAGCAGCGCTCGATGCGTTCTTCTTCCTTGTCGCCCAGTTTATACCCCTCGGAATTGAAAACTTTAATGCCGTTGTATTCTCCGCTGTTGTGCGAAGCGGAAATCACCACGCCGTAATCCGCGCCGATCAGCTTTGTAAGATACGCGATGCCCGCCGTAGGCACCACGCCCGCGTCAATTACCCGCGCGCCGCCGCTCATGGCGCCGCTCGCCAAGCCCGAAGTTAAATACGTGCGCGAAATCCGCGTGTCTCCGCCGATTAAAATCACAGGTTTTTCTTTGAGTATCGAAAGCGCGTTGCCCACCTTGTACGCCACTTCCGGCGTCAGATCCTCGTTTACCTTTCCTCTCAGTCCGTCCGTCCCGAAAAACAATCCCATATTCTTTTCGCTCCTCGTTTTTGTTTGGTTTACATATAGCCTGTTTACATGTTTTTATATTTTAGGGCATTTTTTTGCGTTTGTCAAATCATTTTATGCCGTATTTTATGCAAAACGTGCCATATTTTGCCCGTTTTTACTTATTTTTATGCGTTTTTTCGTCTTTCACGTTTTTGTTTTTACGGGGTAAAACGCAGGCTTTATATAGTCTTTCGGGCAAATCTCCCCCGCAAAACGCAATCGTGAACGGCTTTCGGGGGCAAAAAAGAGGGGAAGAAAAAATTTTTTTCGGCTGCTTTCGACGCGGCTGTTCTGCGACGGATTCTGTCGGAAAAAGCGAAAAGGGGAGTAAAAGAAAAACGAACCCTGTTTGAAACAGAGTTCGTTTTTCTTGGTTTTTCAGCTAATGAATTAGTTGAAGAGCTCTTTGTAAGCTTTGCCGAATTTCAGAACGGGTTTCTTGGAAGCCGCAATTTCAACGGATTCTTTCGTCTGCGGGTTGATGCCCGTTTTCGCGGGTACGTCTTTGATTTCAAACGTACCGAAACCAACGAGCTGAACCTTTTCGCCGTTCTTCAGAGCTTCCGTGATCGTATCGATCAAAGCGTCGTACGCGATCTGCGCGTCCTTGCTCGTGAAGCCTGCCTTCGTAGCTACTGCTTTAATGAGTTCGCCTTTGTTCATAAGATAAAGTCCCCTTTAGGAATTTTTATTCCCGTTCGTTCGGGCGCCGCAACGGTATTTCGCAACGCTTTCCCCAACAGGTATTTCGATAATAACATATTTTATAGCGTTTGTCAAGCGTTGAATGCAAAAAAGTCTTGTAAAATGCGGAGAAAATCAAAAAAATTTCTGATTTTTCACATTGAAAAACGGCAGAAGCGTCCCGCATTTCTCTCTTTCCCCATAGGGGAAAAACCGCATTTCATTTCACGTTTGTTTGCCGCGGCAATGTAAAAGTCTTTTAAAACGTCCGATCGGAAACCTGTTTTGACGTTCGGCGTCGTTCAATCCGGCGCTTTGCCGCTCAGTGCGAGTCCGAATAGAATCCGTACCCCAGCACCTGCGATACCTTCGACATCACCACAAACGAATCTGGGTCGGCGGTTTTTACCAGCCGTTTGAACGCGTTCACCTGCCGCCGCGAAACCACGCAGATTAACAGCGAGTGTTCCGCCTGCGTGTACATGCCTTTCACGGTAATCGAAGTAACGCCGCGTTCCAGCCGCGAAAACAGCAGTGCCGCCACCTCTTCCGGCTTATCCGTAACCACGCGGAATTCTATCGCGGATTGCATCCCGTTCACGATGGTATCGTATACCTTGCTCTCCACGTACTGCTCGCATACCGCCATCACCAGAGGCAAAATTTTCCCGCCCGCCGTGTCCGCGAGGTCTTTATACACAAAATACGAGGAAGCGATTACAACGCAGTTCAGCACAAACAAAACCCACGCGATAGAGTTCGCCGAAATCTTTTTCTGTACGATCACCGCCACGATGTCCATGCCGCCGGAAGAGCCGCCTGTTTTCAACGCGAGAAAAATGCCGGTTCCCATCAGAATCCCCGCGAAAATCGCGGCGAAAATCCGTTCTTCGAAAATCAGCTGCGGGAAATTTGCTTTTTCCATCATGTACAGCCAAAGCGTCTGCGTGCCCACGTTTCCCAGCGTTAAAAAGGCAAACCGCTTGTTCACTACGAAAAACGAAATGATAATGAGAGGCGCGTTGATGCAAAACACCGTCTTGCTCAGCGATATACCGAACGCCTTGTTTAAAATGACGGCAATGCCCGTGGCACCGCCCGTGGCGAAGTGGTTGGGCGTCAGCAGGCATTGCGCCGCAAACGCGATTAAAAAAGAGGACGCCAGCATCGCGACAATCGTCTTAAACCAAAACGCCGCGCCCGTCGTGTTCGCGGGCGCGTCTTTGGGACGATGTTTTGTCGTCTGATATACGTTTTCGATGCCGTCGGCTTCGGTTTTGTTTTTTTCGGAATTTTTCATAATACTTCTTCGGTAAATTGTAACGATCCGCTGTCCGCGCGGCGCTCGGCCAAAGGCGCGGCACGGTTCGCATGGCGCAAAAAGGGGATTTATTCCGCCGTAACGTTCACTTTTACGCTCACGTTCACGTTTTCCATCAGCCGGATTTCCGCCGTATACGTGCCCACGGCTTTCACCGCGTCCAGCCGGATGCACTTCTTGTCGATGTCGAATCCTTTTCCGGCAAGCGCCGCGGCAACCTGCGCGCCCGTAACGCTTCCGAACGTTTTTCCGTTGGCGCCCACCTTAATGGGAACGGTAACTTCCGTGCCTTTCATTTTCGCGGCAAGTTCTTTCATCGCCTTTACTTCTTCCGCCTTGTGGTAGGCGTCGGCGGCTTTTTTCTGGTTTGTTTCGTTAATGCCTGTGGAAGTCGCTTCCGTCGCCAGTCCTTTTTTAATCAGAAAATTGCGCGCGTAGCCGTCGGAAACTTCCGCCACGTCGCCTTTTTTGCCTGTTCCTTTCACGTCTTTCGTTAAAATCACTTTCATAGCTTGGCACCTCGTAATTATTTAAAAAAATTTTTGTCAAACGTAGATATTATTTTTTTCTTCGCGCATACTGTTCTTGTCAAGGAGGTAAGACAAATGGAAGAAAAAAACGTAAACACCTGTATCGGTTGCGGCGTTACCGAATGTAAGTACAACCATACGGGAGATTATTGCACTCTGCCCGAAATCCACGTGGGCAACACCTGTTCCTGCGAAGAGGACAGCTGTACCTGCTGCGATTCGTTCAGCAGAAAATAAGCCGGTTTTTACGGCTTATCCGTAAGGGGTTTCTCTCTCCGCGACGCGGAGAGGGGAATTTTTTATATTTTCCGTTTCAGTTCTTTAATCGCGTTGTTTAAAAAATATTCCGCGGTAGTGCCTTTCCGGATGAGTTGCGCCGCTTCGTCAAACGAGCACCATCTCACTTCCGAAATTTCTTCGGCGTTCACTTTCAGCGGCATATCTTCCACCACAACGATGAAATTCAACATCAGAACGTCGCGCTGAGAATGGTAGCGCGAGGACATATACTTGCTTTTCACCACGTTCACGCCAAGCTCTTCCTTAATTTCTCTGGGTACGGTTTTCTCGGCGTTTTCGCCTTTTTTCACATACCCCGCAAACAAAATGAAGTCGTCGTCCTCCACGTGTTTGGCAAGCAGTATTTTATTCTGTTCGCGGTTGGTTACCACCATCGATACCGCTACGGCGAACTGCGGAAACACATATTTTTCGCAGGTATCGCAATAGGGGATCAGCCCTTCGTTTTCGCAAAAACGAAGCGTCAGTTTCTGTCCGCAATTTCTGCAATACATTTCTATCTCCTCCTTTTATTCGTATCGCTGTTTTCCGCAGCCGCGTTCCGCACGGCATACGGATTTGCAATCTTATAAACTCTTTTTTACTATCATAAACCTTTTTTAAAAATTTGTCAACTTTCTGCGCGTAAAAATTCTGTAAAAAGCTTGTGATCCGACCGTCCGCCTTGCGATTTTTTTTGCGAAAAAGAAAGAAAAACGGCATATTTCTGTATGAGGGAAGCATATTTTAATAAACGCGGGCGCAACGATAGCCGCGTATCGCAAGAAAAATTTACCGAAAATTCACGGGAATCGCCGCCCCGCACTTGACAAGCGCGAAAAAAAAGGTTATAATGTATCACGGCTGAAAAGGCTTGAATCGGCGCGGCGTTTTTGCTTATGCTTATATAATGTATATAACGCGGGCAAAAAACAGAACGCGGCGCAAGGAGAAATTACATATGCTTACATCCATTTGCGGCATCAACTGGGGCGACGAAGGCAAGGGCAGAATGGTGGATCTTCTTTCCGAAGATTACAACATCGTCTGCCGTTATCAGGGCGGCAACAATGCGGGACACACGGTGGTGAACGACCTCGGCAAATTCGCGTTGAATCTGCTTCCCTCCGGCATTTTAAGAAAGAAGGTGGTCAACGTGCTCGGCAACGGCATGGTAATCGATCTGAAACACCTTTGCGGCGAAATGGATAAACTGCGTTCGGCGGGCGTGGAAATCACCCCCGAAAATCTTAAAATTTCCGATCGCGCGGTAATTACGATGCCCTACAACGTATTGCAGGATTGTCTGGAAGAAGATCGCCTCGCGGGCAAGAAATTCGGTTCCACCCGCCGCGGCATCGCGCCCGTGTACGCCGATAAATATTATAAAAAGGCGTTCAGAATGGGCGAACTGCTCGATAAAGAACACCTGTACGCAAGAGTGGCGGACATCGTGGATTGGAAGAACCTCACCGTTGTGGGCGGCTATCACGCCGAACCCGTGAAAACGGAAGATATCATTGAATATTTCGAAACGTACGGCACGCCGCTGCTGCCTTATATCTGCGACGTCGGCTCGTATCTCAACGACGCGGCGAAAAAGGGCAAAAACATCATGTTCGAAGCGCAGCTCGGCGCGCTGAGAGATATCGATTTCGGTATCTATCCCTACACTTCCTCGTCGTCCACCATTGCAGCGTACGCACCCATCGGCGCGGGCGTGCCCAATCTGAAGCTGGATAACTCCATCGGCATCATGAAGGCATATTCCACTTGCGTGGGCGAAGGTCCGTTCGTAGCGGAATACTTCGGCGAAAAGGGCGAGCGCCTGCGTAAACTGGGCGCGGAATACGGTGCGGCTACGGGGCGTCCCCGCAGAGTCGGTCCGTTCGACGTAGTGGCTTCCCGCTACGGCATCCGTTGTCAGGGCGCGGACGAAATCGCGCTCACGAAGCTCGACGTGCTTTCCGATTACGACGAAATCGAAGTCTGCACGGCGTACACGCTCAACTGCAAAAAAATCGATACTTTCCCCACCACGGCGCTGCTCAACGAATGCAAGCCCGTGCTCGAAACGGTAAAAGGCTGGCACACCGATATTTCCAAGTGCCGCAAGAAGAAGGATCTTCCCAAAGAGGCGCTCGATTATATCAAGTATCTCGAAAACGCGTGCGAATGCAAAATCAAGTACGTGTCCGTAGGTCCCGAAAGAGAAGCTTACGTAAAACTGTAATAGCGGGCGCGTCTGCGCTTTCGTAAAATTTACCTCCGATAAAACGTTGAAAAGCGAAGAAAACAACGGTTACCGGAGGTGATTTTTTTGAAACGGAAATTTTATAAAATGCACGCGCTCGGCAACGATTATCTCTATTTCGATTGTTTTACGGCGCCGCTTGAAAACCCCGCCGCGCTTGCCGCACGTCTTTCCGATCGGCGCAAATCCGTCGGCGGCGACGGTATCGTTCTGCTGGAAAAAAGCGACGTCGCGCATGCGAAAATGCGTATTTTCAACGCGGACGGCAGCGAGGCGGAAACGTGCGGCAACGGGCTTCGGTGCGCCGCGAAATTTCTGCGCGACGTCAGGGGCGTTAAGGATACGCCGCTGAAAATAGAAACGCTTGCCGGCGTAAAAACGCTCACGCCCGCGCTCAACGCTTGGGGCGAAACGGAAAGCGTCTGCGCCGAGATGGGCAGGGCGGAATTCGCGGCGGAAAAAATCCCCGTGCTGCTTTCACCCGATGCCCGCGGCGAAGTCGTCGCGCGGCAGGTGCGCCTGCGCGGAATCACGTTTGAAATCACCTGCGTGTCTTACGGCAATCCGCACTGCGTAACGTTTTCTCCGCAGGCGGCGGAAAATTTCGGCTTGCTGGGCGAGGCGGCGGAAAACGCGCCGTTCTTTCCCCGGCGCGCCAATGCGGAATTCGTAACCCTCGTCGGCGCCGCCGATTTTTTCGTGCGCGTGTTCGAGCGGGGCAGCGGCGAAACGTTTGCCTGCGGATCGGGCGCGTGCGCGGTTGCCGCGGCGGCGGTGAAAAACGGGTACGCGCGCGAAAACGAGAATATCCGGATACGCATGCGCGGCGGAAATTTAACGGTAAAAATCACGCGGGAGAATACGTATTTAACGGGCGAGGCGGTTTTGTCTTTCGTCGGCGAAACGGAAATTTAAGCAAAAAAAGCACGAAAGAGGAAAAATATCATTCTTCGGAGCAGAATCGTTGTTTACGCCGAATAAAAATTTCAACAAATTGTCGACAAATTATCTGTTTGCGGAAAACGCAAGAAAAATCGCGGAATTCGAAACGCGCACGGGCAAAACGGCGCTCAGACTGGGTATAGGCGACGTAACCCGTCCGCTGGTGCCCGCCGTCGTCGCGGCGATGAAGCGGGCGGCGGAAGAGATGGGCAACGCGGCAACGTTCCGCGGCTACGGCAGCGAACAGGGCTACGGATTTCTGCGGGAAGCCGTCGCGCGGCGCTATGCAGAACGCGGCGTGCGCGTGCTTGCGGACGATATTTTTATTTCGGACGGCGCGAAAACCGATCTCGGCGCGCTTACGGAACTGTGCGAAAAAAGCGGCGTCGTTCTGTTAAGCGATCCGTGCTATCCCGCGTATGCCGACGCAACCGTCATCGGCGGGCGCCGAATCGTTTATATGCGCGCGGACGAATATAACGGCTTTCTGCCGCTGCCCGATCAGAATCTCGATGCGGACGTGATATACCTCTGTTCGCCGTCTAATCCGTCGGGTGCGGCGTATACGGAAAAACAGCTGGAAAAATGGGTGAATTACGCCCTGAGAAAGCGCGCTATCATCGTGTTCGACGCGGCGTATGAATGTTTCGTGCCGTTCGCGTTCGGAAAAGACGCGGCGGCGGGCGAAAAAATTCCGCGCAGCGTTTACGAAATCGCGGGGGCGGAACAGTGCGCGATAGAGGTGTGTTCGTTTTCGAAATTTGCGGGTTTCACGGGGGTGCGCTGCGGTTACACGGTGATACCCGCCACGCTGATGCGGCGGGGCGTTTCGTTAAAAGCGCTTTGGCGGCGCAGGCAGGGCGCGAAATTCAACGGCGTAAGTTACATAACGCAGCGTGCGGCGGAAGCGGCGCTTTCAAAAGAAGGCATGGCGCAGAACCTTGTAAACGTGCGGTATTATATGCAAAACGCGGCGGCGCTGCGGGCGGGGCTGGAAAAATCCGGCGCGGTGTGCTTCGGCGGTTTCGCGCCGTACGTGTGGGCGCGCGCGCCGGAAAAATCCGGCGGAGAAAAGTGGTGCGAATCGCTTCTGAACGAGGCGCGCGTTGCCGCCACGCCGGGCGGCGGCTTCGGGAAAAACGGAAAAAAATACGTGCGATTCAGCGCGTTCTGCCCGCGGGAAACTATCGTAAACGCGTTGGAAAATATCGCAAAAACGATGTAAAGACATCGCAAAAACGTATAAAAAAACGGATTTTTGCAAAAAAACAGCTGTTTTTTCTATTTACATTTCCGAAAAAATGCGATATAATAAAAAACGTCTAAGACAAAAATCCGGAGGAAATACGATGTTCGAAAAATTGAAAAAACGTCAGGAGGAATTTTTAAAACTCGGCGTTCCCGGCAACGATTTAAGCGTTTATTATAACGGCGAAGAGGTATACCGCCACCATGCGGGCGTTTCCGATAAAGAAAGCGGAACGCCGATGACGGGGAAAGAACGGTACAATATGTATTCCTGCTCGAAATTGGTTACGTGTGCGGCGGCGATGCAGCTGATCGAAAAAGGTAAGCTTGCCCTGAACACAAAACTTGCGGACGTTTTTCCGGAATTCGGGCATATGGGCGTATGGCAAAAAAAAGGCGACGAAATCGTGGTTGGCGAGGCGAAAAAGCCGATTACCGTAGAACAGCTGTTTACGATGACGGCGGGCTTTTCGTATAATCTGAATTGCGCGCCGCTGGAACGGGCGAAAAAAGAAACGGGCGGGCTTTGCCCCACGGTGCAAACGATAAAATATCTTGCGCAGGAGCCGCTTTTGTTCGAACCCGGCGAGCGCTGGGAATACAGCCTTTGCCACGACGTGCTTGCCGCCGTGGCGGAAGAAGTCTCGGGCGAACGCTTTTCCGCGTATGTGCGGCGGCATATTTTCGAACCGCTCGGCATGGAAAATTCCTCGTTCTGCGTGAACGACGCGCGGGAAATCGAAAAGAAATGCGCGCAATATATCGGCGACGACAAAACGACGGCGATAAAAAATTGCGGTAAAGAAATCATGTGGTACAAGCTTGGCAGCGAATACGAAAGCGGCGGAGCGGGACTGATTTCTTCCGCGGACGATTATATGAAGTTTATGGAAGCGCTGCGCACGGGCGATAAAATTTTAAAGAAAGAAACGGTGGCGGCAATGGCAACCGACCGCCTCACGCCCGCGCAGGACCGTTCGTTCTGGATGGGGCAGCACAACGGCTACGGGTACGGGCTGGGGATGCGTTGTAAAAAATCGAAGAGTCTTTGCGAAAAAGCCTCGGAAAAAGAACGCACGCTTGCCGCAGTAACGGAAACTTCGGCGGCAACGGAAACCGGGGCGGCGCCGACCGATTTCGGCTGGGGCGGCGCGGCGGGTTCGTATGCGGCGGCGGATGCGGAAAAGAAAATTGCTTTCGTATACACGCAGCACGTGATTGCGTCTTTGGCGCAGCCGCTGCGCGCGGGCTTGTACAAAATCGCCGAGGAGGAGATTTTTTCCCGTTAAACAGGACGCGCCTTTATAACTTGCCGACCACTGTTCCGCCGTTTCTGTCCGGCGACTGAAACCGAAGAGGAATACAACGAAAAGAAAACGGAGTTAAAAATATATAGCCTTAGACGATAGATAAATCAATCGAACGGACGAAAAGCGAACAATACGTACAAAAACTAAAAATGGCGGGATTTAAACTGTACCCTATAGAAGGGGTGAAAATCGGCGTGAGTAAAGAGAAAAACGATAACGTTATAATGAATGACAAAAATGGGGAGAACGAAAAAAACATAAAGGAAACAGAGCTGAAAACCCTGCAACCGACGGAGAAAAAAAAGAAAATGAATAAAAGTGTTTATGACGAAAAATTACCGATAATTATACAGAGCAAAAAATGCGGGTATGACCTGTTCAAAGATAAAAGATGTGATACGAACGCTTCGATTACCAGATCGCGAAAAATAGGGTATATTTTTACAGATTCACAGAAAAGAAATCTTGGCATAGTGTATTGTTCCGATGATGAACGTAAGATTTATTACGGGATGGCGGAAATTTTATTTTTTAAAAGATTCAAAGAAGAATTCGGTACGTGGAGAATCATAAAAATCAACGGGGAATATCTTCCTTTTGATAAATTAGAAAAAATACTTTCGTTGCAGGATGCCTTTTCTTGTACAACCGACAGCAGAAGAAGATAAGAAACATAAATACAAAAAAAATCGGCGTTGACTTTGATAAGTCAACGCCGAAATTCTTTTACTTTGCTAATCGCAAATTATTCTTTTGCGGCAAGCTTCTTGTAGCCTTCGAGACGCTCTTTCGAAGCCTGCTCTTCCTGCTTGTAGAGTTTTTCCGCAAGTTCCGGTTCCGTCTTTTTAAGCGACGCGAAACGCACTTCGCCTTGCAGGAACGCCTGATAATCGCCCGTGGGATCTTTCGAATCCAGCGTGAACGGATTCTTGCCTTCCGCTTCCAGCGTAGGATTGTAGCGATACAACTGCCAGTAGCCGCAATCCACGGCGTTCTTTTCTTCGCTCTGCGATTTCGTCATGTTGATGCCGTGGTTGATGCAAGGCGCATAGCAGATGATGAGGGAAGGTCCGTGGTAAGCTTCGGCTTCTTTCAAAGCTTTTACAAACTGCGCTTTATCCGAGCCCATCGCGCACTGCGCCACGTATACGTAGCCGTACGTGCTGGCAATCATGCCGAGGTCCTTCTTCTTCACTCTCTTGCCGCCGGCAGCGAATTTCGCAACCGCCGCGATAGGAGTGGACTTCGAAGCCTGTCCGCCGGTGTTGGAATAAACTTCGGTATCCAGCACAAGCACGTTTACGTCCTCGCCCGAAGCAAGCACGTGATCGAGTCCGCCGTAGCCGATGTCGTACGCCCAGCCGTCGCCGCCGATAATCCAGAAGGATTTCTTCACAAGGCAATCTTTCGCCTTTAAGATGTCGTTTACAAGTTCAAGCTCTTCGCCCTCGCAATCGTCCTTGCACTTTTCGAGGTCGGCTACAAGCGCCGCGGCGGTTTTCTTGCTGCCTTCCGCGTCGTCCATGTTTTCCGTCCAGTCGGTAAGAATCTTCTTGCATTCGGGGTACTCGTTCCAAAGTTCCGCAAGCGCGGCAACCTTATCTTTCAAAGCTTCTCTTCTCGCCTTGTACGCAAGGTTCATGCCGAAGCCGAATTCCGCGTTGTCTTCGAAGAGGGAGTTCGCCCATGCGGGACCGTGTCCCTGTTTGTTGGTGGTGTAAGGGCAGGTAGGGGAGGAGCCGCCGTAAATCGAAGAGCAGCCCGTAGCGTTGGCAACGATCATTCTGTCGCCGAACAGCTGCGTAAGCACCTTCACGTAAGGCGTTTCGCCGCAACCCGCGCATGCGCCGGAGAATTCGAACAGAGGCTGCGAGAACTGCGATTTCTTCACGTCCGCCATCTTTTCGATAACGGCGGGATCAACGTCGGGCAGAGTCTGCGCATAATTCCAGTTTGCCGCCTGTTTTTCGGCAACCGTTTCAAGCGCAACCATATTGATGGCGTTGTTTTCCGCTTTCGCCGCTTTTTCGCCGTTCTTCACCGCGTCGGCAAGAGCTTTCTGGTTTACGGGGCAGATATCCGCGCACACGCCGCAGCCCATGCAATCCAGCGGGGAAACCTGCATACGGAAGCCGTAGCCTTTCGCCTGCATTGCGGGCTTCGTAACGAAGTCGGCGGGTTTGTTCGCGCCGTCCGCCACAAGGTAGGGGCGAAGGGTTGCGTGAGGGCACACGAACGCGCACTGGTTACACTGAATGCACTTATCCACGTTCCATTCGGGCACTTTTACGGCAACGCCGCGTTTTTCGAATTTCGTAGTTCCCGTAGGCACCGAGCCGTCCGCATTGAACGCCGAAGAAGGAAGTTTGTCGCCTTCGAGCGCGAGAATGGGGGCAACCACGTTGCGGAAATATTCGTTATCCGCAAGTTTCACCATTTCCGCGCCTTCTGTTGTGGTGGCCCACGAAGCGGGGATTTCGATTTTCACAAGGTTGGCTTTCGCGGAATCGATGGCGTTGTAGTTCATCTGAACGATCGCGTCGCCCTTGCGGGAGAACGATTTGTACGCCATGTACTTCATCAGCGCAACGGCGGTGTTCTTGTCGTCGGGGTTCTCGCTTTCGTAAGGCATGATCTGCTTGTTGATGCAGAAGAACGCGGACTGCAGAATCGTGGACGTTTTGCCGCGGAGACCGAGCTGACCGGCGATTTTGATGGCGTCGATCACATACAGATTCGCGTGCTTTTTCGCCAGCGCGTTTTTCATCTTGGCGGGCAGTTCTTTTTCAAGCAGTTCGAGGGTTGTCCACTCGCTGTTCAGAAGGAAAGAGCCGCCGTCTTTCAGGTCGCTTACCATATCGTAACGGGTAACGTACGAAGGGTTGTGGCACGCGATGAAGTCCGCCGCGTCGATTAAGTATTCGGACTGAATGGGTTTATCGCCGAAACGCAGGTGCGATACGGTGATGCCGCCCGACTTCTTCGAATCGTAGAAGAAGTACGCCTGCACGTATTTATCGGTGTGGTCGCCGATGATTTTAACGGTATTCTTGTTGGAACCCACGGTACCGTCGGAACCGAGCCCGTAGAATTTGCAGGAAGTGGAGCCGGCGGGAGCCGCGTCGAACTTCTCGGAGAAATCCAGCGAGGAGTTGGTAACGTCCTCGTAAATACCTACGGTGAAGTGGTTTTTCGGTTCTTTTCGTTCAAGGTTCTTATATACGGAAAGCACCATGGTGGGCGTGAATTCTTTGGAGCCCAAGCCGTATCTGCCGCCGTATACCTTTACGCCGCCTCTGCCTTTTTCGGCAAGCGCCGCGCATACGTCGAGATACAGAGGTTCGCCGAGGGAGCCGGGTTCTTTGGTTCTGTCAAGCACGGCGAGTTTTTTGCAGGAAGCGGGAATCGCGTCTACGAACGCCGTGGCGTCGAACGGGCGATACAGGCGGACTTTCAAAAGACCGTACTTCTTGCCCTTGGCGTTGAGCGCGTTGATCGATTCTTCGATGGTTTCGGCGCCGCTGCCCATAACTACGATAACTTCTTCCGCGTCTTTCGCGCCCACGTAATCGAAGAGGTGATACTCTCTGCCCGTGTATTCGGAAACGACTTTCATCATTTCGGCTACGATACCGGGAACGGCCGCGTAATGCGCGTTTGCGGTTTCTCTGTTCTGGAAGTAGGTATCGGAGTTCTGCGCCGTACCTTTCTGGATAGGATGTTCGGGGTTCAGGGCGCGGGCTTTGAAGTCGTCCACGTATTTCTGCATGCCCAGCTTATCGAAAATCGCTTTGATTTCGGCGTAGTTGTTCGTTTCGTCGAATCCTTCGATTTTGGAATATTCGTGCGAAGTGCGGAAGCCGTCGAAGAAGTGCAGGAAAGGCACGGAGGACTTCAGCGTGGAAAGGTGCGCCACAAGCGCAAGATCCATAACTTCCTGTACGGAAGAAGAAGCCAGCATCGCAAAGCCCGTCTGGCGGCAAGCCATTACGTCGGAATGGTCGCCGAAGATGTTCAGCGAGTGCGCCGCAAGCGCACGGGCGGATACGTGCATTACCATGGGCAGAAGTTCGCCGGAAATCTTGTACATGTTGGGAATCATTAAAAGCAAGCCCTGCGAAGCCGTGTACGTGGTGGTAAGAGCGCCGGCGGAAAGGGATCCGTGAACCGCGCCCGCAGCGCCGCCCTCCGATTCCATTTCGGCGATTTTAAGCTTCTGTCCCCACATATTCGTGCGTTTTGCCGTAGCCCATTCGTCGGCGGATTCAGCCATAGGCGAAGAGGGCGTAATCGGGTAGATGGCGGCAACTTCGGAGAACGCGTACGCAACGTGCGACGCGGCGGTATTGCCGTCGATGGTCATTTTTTTCATCGAAAAAAGCCTCCGTTAATATATTTTTTGTCTTGTTGTGCGTCGGGCGCGGCAACCGCGCGTTTTCGCCGCAAAATTGTTTGCAGGCAAAGAAAAACGGGCAGCCGCAGCCACGCGTATATATTATAACTTTTATTTTATTTTAAGTCAATAGCAAAACGCGGAAAAACGCAAAAATTTTTTGTGCAATTTTAATGTTTTTGAGAAAAATCGAAAATTTCACTGGTTTTTCATAGACTTTTTATTGTGTTTTTTATGAAAATCATTGTATTTTTCGTAATTATTTGTTATAATATTCCGTAATTGATACGAGAATCGATACGAGCGGCGGAACATCGGCGGTATAAGCGTTCCGGCTTTTCGCGCCGCGGATAAAGAAAAGGACGTAAAAAATTGAGCGGAAGAAATGGCACAACCGAATACGTCGGCGCGGCGGAAAGCGGCGCGGGCGAAGCGCTTTTCGCACAAGAGAATCGCAGAACGCCCGCGGTAAAACTGCAAAACGTTTCTTTCGCGTACGGCGACGGCGAAATAAACGCGCTGGAAAACGTATCGCTGGAAATCGGACAGGGCGAGTTCGTGGCGATTCTGGGGCATAACGGCAGCGGAAAATCTACGCTGGCGCGCCTGATCAACGGTTTGCTGACGCCGTCCGCGGGGAAAATTTTCGTGCTCGGCATGGATTCCGCCGACAGGAAAAATCTGTTCGAAATCAGAAAAAACGCGGGCGTGGTGTTTCAGAACCCCGATAACCAGACGGTGGCGAGCGTGGTGGAGGACGACGTTGCGTTCGGCCCCGAAAACACGGGCGTGCCGCGGGAAGAAATCGGGCGGCGAATCGATTTCGCGCTGCGCGCGGTGGGAATGGAAGAATTCCGCCATGCGGAAGCAACGAAGCTTTCGGGCGGGCAGAAACAGCGCGTAGCCATAGCCGGCGTTCTTGCGTTGCAGCCGCGGATTATTATTCTGGACGAATCCACGGCGATGCTCGATCCTCGCGGGCGGCGCGAGATAACGTCGGTGGTGCAGAAACTCAATAAAGAAAATAAAATCACGGTGATTGACATAACGCACTTTCCGGAAGAAGCCATGCTTGCCGACCGCGCGATTGTGTTGCATCGCGGAAGAGTGGTGTTGCAGGGCAAGCCCGAAGAAGTGCTGAAAAGCGAAGAAGAATTGCTTTCTTACAATCTCGCGCTGCCGAAAAGCGTTAAAATATGCAGAGATCTGCGCGCGCGGGGGCTGGACGTGTCCGATTCGCTTTCGCCCGAAGAAATCGCGAAGGAAATCGCTTCGCAGATTGCAAAAAACGGCGGAACAGCGTACGGCGGCGCGGAACATGCGGCGAACGAAACGGAAAGCAAAGCGGCGGGCGGCGCGGGAAAAAACGCGGATGCGGAAAGCAGAAACATCGTCGATTGCAGAAATTTGTATTTTTCGTACGACGGCGCGGAAGAACACGCGCTGAACGGCGTTTCGTTACAGATCCGCGAGGGAGAATTTTTCGGGATCATCGGGCATACGGGCAGCGGAAAATCCACGTTCGTACGGCATCTGAACGCGCTGGAAAAACTGCCCACGGCGCAGAAAAAGTACAAACCGAAGAAGAAAAAGAAAAGCGCCGCGGAGATTTCCGAAGAAAAGCGCACCGTTTTAACGGTGGACGGATTTGACCTGACGGATAAAACAACCGACTTTTTTGCACTGCGTTCCAAAGCGGGTATGGTGTTTCAGTACCCGGAATACCAGCTGTTTGCGGAAACGGTGGCTGCGGACGTGGCGTTCGGGCTGAAAAATTTTTCGAAAACGCCGCTGAGCGCCGAAGAAACCGGACGCGCCGTAAAAGAGGCGCTGGAAACGGTGGGGCTGAACTACGAAGAAGTGAAAGATAAATCGCCGTTCGAACTTTCGGGCGGGCAGAAGCGCCGCGTAGCGATTGCGGGCGTCATCGTAACGAAGCCGGAAATCCTCGTGCTGGACGAGCCCGCGGCGGGGCTGGATCCGCTGGGCAAGGAAGAAATCGCCGCGCTTTTGAAAAAAGTGCATTCCGACTGGTGCAAAACCGTGATCGTGGTATCGCACGATATGGATGAAATCGCGGAATCCTGCGATCGCGCCGCCGTGTTTTCGGACGGAAAAATCGCGTTTTGCGATACGCCGGAAAAATTGTTTACGCAGGACGCGGAAGCGTTGTTTTCGCTGGGACTCGATATTCCCGTAACGGCGAAAATTTCCCGCGCGCTGGCGGCGGAAGGCATTGTCGTCCCGTCCGATCTGACGGAAAAGGGGTTCGTGAACGCCGTGGCGGAACAATTAGCCGCGGGCAGAACGGCAAGCGGCAATACGGAGCGTACGGAAACGGAAATCGGCGCGGCGGAAGAATACGGCAATGCCGCTTCGGGCGGGAGAACTGCGGGAGGCGATAAACATGAGTAAGATCACCTTCGGCAGATACGTTCCTTCCGATTCGTTTGCGGATAAGTGCGATCCGCGCGGCAAACTGCTGCTGCTTATCGCATACATCACGGCGGTTTTTCTCGCGAAGAATTTTTACGGGCTGGCAGTCGTGGCGGCGATGTTGATTGTGTTTATGGCGGCGGCGAAAGTCTCTCCGCTGAAAGTGCTTGCGGCGGTGAAAGGCGTGCTGTTTTTACTGCTGTTTACCGTAATCATCAACTTGTTTTTCTATAAGGGAGGCGAGCCGATTTTCAGCTGGGGAATTATCAGAATCTCGAAAGAGGGGCTGTACGCCACGTTGTTTCTGGCGGCGCGGCTGGTGCTTCTCGTCTGCGGATCTACGCTGCTTACCGTAACCACTTCGCCCGTCGCGCTTACGGACGGGCTGGAAAGTCTGCTTACGCCGCTGAAATGGATTCGTTTCCCCGTACACGAACTGGCGCTCATCATGTCCATCGCGCTTCGGTTTATTCCCATTCTGTCGGACGAAACCGCGCGGATTATGTCTGCGCAGCAGGCGCGCGGCGCCGATTTCGAAACGGGCGGGCTTGTGAAACGCGTGAAAGCGCTGATTCCCGTGCTGATACCGCTTTTAATCAGCGCGTTCCGGCGGGCGGACGAACTGGGCGACGCGATGGACGCGCGCTGCTATTCGGGCAGCAAAGTACGCACGAAGTATAAAAAACTGCGGTTTACGGCGCGCGATATCGCCGTATTCGTCGCGGGGACGGCAATGGTTGCGGGCGTTGTTCTGTTGCGCGTTTATTTTCATTGGAACGTTTAGACGAGCGGGAAAGGCGCGGAAAAATTTTTAAAGGAGAAAAACGGATGCGGTACGTGGCGGAAATTGCTTACGACGGCACGAATTACGCGGGCTGGCAGCGGCAGAAAAACGCCGTAAGCGTGCAGGAATTGCTTGAAAACGCGTTTTTTGCGGCGTTTAAAACGCGCGTTGCCGTAACGGCGAGCGGAAGAACGGACGCGGGCGTGCACGCGCTTTCGCAGATCGTGCATTTCGACGCGGCGCTTACGATTCCGCCCGAAAAATTTCCGGAAGCGCTCAACAAATTTCTGCCCGACGATATATCGGTGCTGAGAAGCGGCGCCGCGCGCGAGGGGTTCGATTCCAACCGCACGGCGAAGAAAAAAACGTACCGTTATTCGCTGTACGTTTTCCCGCAGCGGCTGCCCGTAAAAGAACGGTACGCCGTTTATCTGCAAAGCGCGCCTTCCGCGGAAAAGCTGAAAGAGGCGGCGAAGCTGTGCGAGGGCGAACACGATTTCAAGGCGTTCTGCGCGGCGAATTCTTCCGTAAAAACCACGGTGCGCACGGTATATCGTATAGCCGTAGAAGAAAAAATTTCAATCGTCGGCGCCGCGGGAGATACGCTGCGGGAGATAGATATTTACGTAACGGGCAACGGTTTTTTGTATAATATGGTGCGTACGATGACGGGCGAGATTTTAGCGCTTGCGGAAGAAAAACGCACGGCGGAAAGCCTGCGGGAAGCGTTTGCGTCGGGCAAGCGCGAACTTCTCGGAAAAACGATGCCCGCCAAGGGACTGTCGCTGTTCAATGTGGATTACGGCTACGATTTATTCGCGGAAGAGAAAGCGGATAAACCGACGGAATAAGAGGCAAAATACAGGGAAAGGAAAGCTATGACTATTTATCGCATATTCGATTCGTTTATTACAATGTACACCTACACGAAAGGGTGTTACAACACGGGAAATTTCGAGGTTCTGCATAACAACGCGAAGTTATACGCCGCCGCGGTGTTGTCCGGCGTCGGCGTATGGGCGATACTGGAACTTCTGCTCGGGTTCGGTTTGTACGCCATGGCGAAAAAGCGTAATTTCGAAAAACGTTACATGGCGTTTATTCCGTTTGTGAATATGCTGTACGCCGGGCGGCTTGCGGGCGAAACGCGCCTGTTCGGGCAAAGAATGAAGCATGCGGGCGTGTTTGTGATGGCGGCGCAAATCATCGCGGTGCTTGTGGGCGGGTTTACGATATTTGCCGAAGTGACGCTCAATGCGAATTATCTGCTCAAGGCGGTTTCTTCCGCCGACGGCAGAACCCTTTCGCTGGTGTACGTAACCGAAAGCGGCGGAGCGCCTGCCAGCCGCTTTGCTATGTTTTTAATCGGGTACGTCAACGTGGCTTCCTACGTGCTTTCCATTGTGGAACTGGTGTATTCCGTCTTTCTGTTTATCACCGCTTCGGCTCTGTTCAGAACATACGCGCCCGCTTCGTATACGTGGCTTGCGTTTCTTTCGCTTTTTATTCCCGCGGCGTTCCCGATTATCGTGTTCGTACTGAGAAACAAACCGCCTGTGGATTACGCGGAATATATCAGAAAAAAACGGGAGGCGTACTATCGCCGTTACGGCGCGCCGGGCGGCTACGGCGGCTATAACAATTCTCCCTACGGCGGCGGGTACGGCGGCGGAACGTACGGTTCTGCGGGCGGCGCGGATCCCTATCGGGGCAACGGAGAAGGCAACCGTTCGGGCGGCTCTGCGGACGACGAGCCTTTTTCGGAATTCGGCGGCTCCGGGAATTCTTCGGGAAACCGTGCGGACGGAGGCGCCGGCGGCAACGACGATTCGCCTTTTTCGGATATAGACGGCTGAAACAATCTTATTTATGCCATCGTTTGCGGGGTACGGCGTTTTACGCGGTTCCCCGCAAAATTTTTTTATCGGAAAAGGCGTAAAACGCTTTACTTGCCGCCGCTCGCCGTGTTATAATAGATATAATTACAGGTTATACTTATATTTTTTGTCCGCGTGCGGGCGTTTTGCTCGTCGCCGACGGAAAAACAAAGAGGCAGACAATGTTTTCGGATAACGTTTCGGCAATCGCCACGCCGCACGGAAAAGGCGGCATCGCGATTATTCGTATCAGCGGGAAAAATCCGCTGGAAATCGCGGAAAAAATGTTCCGTCCGCGCGGAAAGGTAGCGGTGAAAGATTTCCTGCCGTACAGAATGTACCCCGGCGATATACTTTGCGACGGCTTTTCCGATTATGGGCTGTGCGTGTATTTCAAAGCTCCGTATTCCTACACGGGCGAGGACGTGGTGGAATTTCAGTGCCACGGCGGCGAGGGCGTTGCCGCGGGAATTTTAAAGCGTACGTTTGCGCTGGGCGCGGCGCCCGCGGGGCGGGGCGAATTTACGAAACGCGCGTTTTTAAACGGCAAACTCTCCTTATCTTCCGCCGAGGGCGTGGCGGATCTTATCAACGGCGAATCGGAAGCGGAAATCCGCGCGGGGTATCTTTTATATAACGAAAAACTTACGGGGCGCGTGCGCGAATTGCAGAACGTTCTGAAAAACACGCTCGCCGCCATCGGCGCCGGCGTGGATTATCCCGAAGAGGACGTGGAAGAAGAAAGCCGCGAAGAAGTGCGCGCCGCGTTGCAGAAAGCGAAGAACGGCATCGGCGTGCTGCTTGCGGGATACGGTACGGGCAGACGCGCGAAAACGGGCGTTACGGTGGCGATCTGCGGAAAGCCCAATACGGGCAAAAGCTCGATACTCAATCGTCTGCTCGGCTACGATAAAGCCATCGTTTCCGCCACGGCGGGCACCACGCGCGACGCGGTGGAGGGCGAAATCGAACTGGAAGGCGTCCGCTTCAGATTTTACGATACCGCGGGCGTGCGCGAAAGCGGCGACGAGATAGAAAACGCGGGTATCGCGCTGGCGGAAAAGCTGATAAAAAGCGCGGATCTGCGCGTGTTCGTATCGGCAAAGGGCGCGCCGTTCACGCAGGAGGACGCGCAGGCGCTGGAACTGGCAAAGTGCGGCGCGTATATAAAAGTGCTGAACAAAGCGGATCTGAAAGGCGACGAAACGGAAACGGACGCGGACGTTACCGTTTCCGCCGCGACGGGCGAAGGCTTTGCCGAACTGAAACGGCTGCTGGTATCGCGCGGGGTTGGCGAGCGCACGGAAGAAAGCGCGTTTCTGGTGGAGGAACGGCATTATCAGGCGCTGTCGCGGGCGAAAGAGGCGTTAAAATCCGCGTTGGCGGATATCGACTCCGCGCCGCTGGATTTGCTTTCCGTTACCGTGCAGGAAGCATGGGAAACGCTCGGCGAAATTACGGGCGAAACCGCTTCGGAAGAGATTATATCCGAAATTTTTTCCAAGTTCTGCGTCGGCAAATAATAAACGCGCGCGAAAAACGGCGCATACCTTTGTCGCGCTCCGTGCGGTCTTGGTCGCGTACTGTTTGTACGCTCTCTGCGCCCGTACTCGCGTTTCGCGGTCTGCTCGTTTTTGCCGTGCGTTTGCGCGGCTGATAAGCTGCGCAATACAGTGTTGTCTTTGCGTTTTTGCTCGGTCATTTACTGTTTGTAAATTCCCGTCGCAAAATTCGCAGACGCCTTGCCTTGTCTTGCTTGCTTCTGAGCCGCGCATATCGCGTAATTAAGGCGTTTTTGCGCCGCATAAGGCAATATAAAAAACACAAAAGGATAAATTATGGTTAATCTGGATTTATACCGCGTGTTCTATACGGTGGCGAAAAACGGTTCGCTTACAAAAGCCGCCGAAGAACTCTATATTTCGCAGCCCGCCGTGTCGCAATCGGTGAAGCAGCTGGAAAATCAGCTGGGCGTTACGCTTTTTAACCGCACGCACCGCGGCATGGAGCTTTCGGAAGAGGGCGGAAAACGCATCATCGGCAAGGTGGAACGCGCGCTGCGCCTTCTTGAAGAAGCGGAAAACGAAGTGGGCGGCGCCGTGGCGCGCCGCGGCGCAGAACTCTGTTTAAGCGCTTCCGACGAGGTGTTCCGCTACATTCTGGCGGATAAAATCGCGGCGTTTACCAAAAAATTCCCCGCCGTGCGATTGAAATTTCTGCGACTGAAAGACGAAAAAGCAAGGGAAATGCTGCGCGGCGGCAAGGTGGACGCGGTGTTCGGCGAACAGTCGTACGTCTGCGAGGAACACATCGCTTCGTTCCCTTCGGGCGTATCGCTTTCCAAAGTATATCTGGGCGATAAAAAGCAGGCGGAACGGCTGGAAGGCGCTTTGCAATGTATGAAAAGCTCGCGGGGCAAAAAGGCGTGCGACGCGCACGTCTGTGCGGCAAAATTGCCGCTCATCGCGCTGGAAGGCGACGACGACGGCGCGGCGATCGCGGGGGTAACGGCGGAAACGGCGAAAGAACTTGCGGCGGCGGGCGCCGGCGTGGTGCTTTTGCCGCAGATTTATGCGGAAAAAGAACTTTCGGAAGGAAAGTTATTCGTGCTTCCCGTCGCTCCGCCCGAAAATCCGGCGAAAACGCTGTACGTTTCAATCAATCCGAAATCCGAAAAAGAAAAGCTTGTTTCGGCATTTTTATCGATTGCGGGCATGAACCGTTCCTGCGGGGAATAACCGCGCCTCGTTACCGCCGCGCGGGCGCGGCGGAAAAATTTTTCAACGACTATAAGGAAAATATATGGCACAACCAAATCAAAGACTTCGTAATTTTTGTATCATAGCGCACATCGATCACGGCAAAAGCACGCTTGCCGACAGACTGATGGAGCGCACCGGGCAGGTAAGCAAGCGCGACATGGAAGATCAGCTGCTCGATTCGATGGATATCGAACGCGAACGCGGCATCACCATCAAACTTACGCCTGTGAGAATGTTTTATCAGGCGAAGGACGGCGAGGAGTACGAATTTAATTTAATCGATACGCCGGGGCACGTGGACTTCACTTACGAGGTAAGCCGTTCGCTTGCTGCGTGCGAAGGCGCGATTCTGGTTGTGGACGCCACGCAGGGCGTGGAAGCGCAGACGCTTGCCAACGTGTATCTCGCGCTGGAAAACAATCTGGAAATTCTGCCCGTCATCAACAAAATCGATTTGCCGAGCGCACGCGTGGACGAGGTGAAAAAAGAAATAGAGGACGTCATCGGGCTGGACGCTTCCTATGCGCCGTGCGTTTCGGCGAAAGAGGGCATCAACATCGACGAACTTTTAGAAGCGATTCCTAAATATTTTCCCGCGCCGCAGGGCGATACGGACGCGCCGCTGAAAGCGCTGATTTTCGATAGTTACTACGATAATTATAAAGGCGTTATTCTGTTTGTACGCATTTTCGACGGCGGCGTGCAGCCGGGCGATAAAATCAGAACGTTTTTATCGCCCAACGTGTACGACGTAACCGAAGTGGGCGCGTTCGCGCCGAACCTTCTGCCGCAAAGCAAACTTTCGGCGGGCGAAGTAGGGTATATCGCCGCCTCTATCAAATCCATTCAGGACGTAGAAGTGGGCGACACGGTTACGAACGCCGAACGCCCCGCGAAAGCGGCGCTGCCGGGCTATAAAAAAAGTCAGCCCGTGGTATTCTGCGGCATTTACCCTCTGGACGGCAGCAAATTCGGAGATCTGAAAGACGCCATCATGAAGTTGCAGCTGAACGACGCTTCGCTTATTTTCGAACCGGATACGTCGGTGGCGCTCGGCTTCGGCTTCCGTTGCGGCTTTCTGGGGCTGCTGCATATGGAAATTATTCAGGAGCGCATCGAACGGGAGTTCAACCTCGACATCATCACCACGGCGCCGTCGGTTTCGTATAAGGTGCACAAGACGGACGGAACGGAATTTTTCGTGGATAATCCCTCGCATCTGCCGCCCGTATCGGAAATAGAATATATGGAAGAGCCTATCGTAAAGGCAGATATTTACACGCCGCCCGATTATATGGGCGCGGTGATGGATTTGTGCAAAGATAAGCGCGGCGTATTCAAAAACATGTCGTACGTGGACGAACGCCGCGTGAAACTGGAATACACGCTGCCGTTGAACGAAATCGTGTACGACTTTTTCGACGGACTGAAATCCCGCACGAAGGGGTACGCAAGTTTCGATTACGAACTGGCTGGCTACGAACGTTCGAAGCTTGTGAAACTGGATATTCTGCTGAACGGCGAAGTGTGCGACGCGCTTTCTTCCATCGTGTTCGAAGAGCGCGCATACGAACGCGGCAGAACGCTTTGCGAAAATCTGAAAGACGCTATCCCGCGTCAGCTGTTCGAAGTTCCCGTGCAGGCGGCGGTGGGCGGCAAAATCATCGCCCGCGAAACGGTGAAAGCCGTGCGGAAAGACGTGCTTGCCAAGTGCTACGGCGGCGACATCACGCGCAAACGCAAGCTTCTCGAAAAACAGAAAGAGGGCAAGAAGCGTATGCGCAAGGTAGGCAGCGTGGAAGTGCCGTCGGAAGTGTTCATGGAGATACTGAAAACCAACAAAGATTAAGCAATGCTCGTGCCTGAAAAGCTTCGCATTTCTTTGTCGCGCTTGCGTTTTCGCCTTAGTCGCGTACGTTTGAGTACGCTCCGTGCGGCGAAATCCGCGCGCTTCGCGAACTGCTCGCTTTTGAGGCACGGAGAAGATTGAAGTAAAATTAAGGCTGAAATTAAAATTACAGGTGAAATTATGGCAGGAATTTATATTCATATTCCGTTTTGCAGGCAGAAATGCTCGTATTGCGATTTCGTTTCGTTTCCCGATAAAATCGGGTATGCCGAAGCGTACATGGCGTGCGTTTACAAAGAACTGAAAATGCGCGGCGAAGAACTGAAAGGCAGAACGTTCGATACGGTGTATTTCGGCGGCGGCACGCCTTCGTATATTCCGCCGAAACTTATTTTAGGCGCCATGAACCGCATCCGCGAAAGCTTTACCCTTTCCGATAACGCCGAAATCACGCTGGAACTCAACCCCGGCACCATCGGCGAAGAAAAGGTGAAAATTTACGAAAAAGCGGGCATCAACCGTTTTTCCGTCGGGTTGCAGACGGCGATCGATTCGCAGCTCGAAGATATCGGCAGAATCCACAACGTGCACGATTACGTGTATGCAACCAAACTTCTGAAAGGCAAAAATTTCAGTACCGACGTGATGCTCGGTTTAAAAAATCAGACGAAAGCCGATATTAAAAAGACAATCGAACTGGCGGCGGCTTGCGGCTCGTCGCACATTTCCATGTACGCCCTTACGGTAGAGGACGGCACGCCGATTTACACCGATTATCTGAACGGCGAACTGCCCGATTCCGACGAAGTGGCGGATATGTACGATTACGGGCGGAATCTTTTGGACGCACTCGGCTATCGCCGTTACGAAATTTCGAATTTCGCAAAACCGGGATTCGAAAGCCGCCACAACCTGAACTACTGGCGGCGCGGCGAATATATCGGCGTCGGGCTTGCCGCTTCTTCGTTTATGAACGGCAAACGTTTCACGAATACGTTCAACCTCGACGATTATATGAAATGCGTGATTTCCGGCTTCTTCCCCGCGGTAGATTGCGAGGAAGTAAGCGAAGCGGACGCGAAATTCGAAAAGGTGATGCTTGCGCTGCGTACCGCCGAGGGGCTTTCGCTTGCGGAATACGAAAAAGAATTTTCTTCGTCGTTCGAAGAAGATTTTCCCGCGGCGCTTACGAAAACGCGCAAATATCTCGATTTTTCTAAGGACGGCTCGCGCGTGAAAATCAAGGACGAATATCTGTACGTGCAGAACCGGATTCTGATGCCGTTTATGGAAGAACCGCGGCAGAGAGATTGAACTAAAGCGGAAAACAAACCGACGGGAAATAAGAATAAAAGGGGGAAAAATATGCAAAAACGCGAATTTACGCTGCAATCGAAGTACGATAATCTTGCGCTTTCCTGCGCCGAATACACGGCGGAGGGGGGTACGCAAACAAACGCGAAGGGCGTTGTGCAGATCGTGCACGGCATGTGCGAATACAAGGAACGCTACGAGGGCTTCATCGATTATCTCACGCAAAACGGCTATATCGTATTCGCGCACGATCACAGAGGGCACGGCGGCAGCGTTACGGCAAACGAAAATCTCGGCTATTTCGGCGATAAAAAGGGCGAGGCGATCGTAGACGACGCGGCGCTGGTTACAGACGAAATCAGACGGCTGTATCCCGGGCTGAGCGTTACCCTGTTCGGGCACAGCATGGGTTCGCTCGTCGTGCGCGCGTATATTCAGAAATACGAAGAAAAAATCGATAAGCTGATTGTTTGCGGTTCGCCTTCGAAAAACTCTCTCGCGGGGTTCGGGCTGATGCTGAACGGCGTGATTTCGGCGTTCCGCGGCAAAAAATACAGAAGTCGGCTGATGGCGAACGCTTCCACGGGCGGCGGCGACGATAAATTTCCCGGCGAGGGCAAAAACGCCTGGCTCACGCGCGATAAGACGGTGGTGGAAAAATACAACGCGGACGAAAGGTGCAATTTCGTTTTCTCCTGCAACGGCTTTTCCAACCTGCTGCATCTTGTGAAAAACGCGTACAAAAAAAAGAAATATCCCGCGAAACATTCCGATTTGCCGATTTTCTTTATGGCGGGGGCGGACGATCCCGTGATCGGAAGCGAAAAGAAATGGCTTGAGGCGCAGCAATTTCTGCGCGACGTCGGCTACAAAAACGTTACGGGAAAATTGTACCCGAAAATGCGGCACGAAATTTTAAATGAGCTCGGCAAAGAGGAAGTGTATGCCGACGCGCTTGCGTTTATCGAAAAATCGGCGGAAAAACAGGCATAAACGGAAAAATAACGGCAGTAATCGCGAAAAATTTTGTAAAAATTTGTCGAAATCGTTGATTTTTGGCGATTTATATAGTATAATAAACTTAGAAAATTCGTTTTTTTCGCGGCGCACGATGAAATACGCGGCAAATGAAAGGCGGAAAAACGGAAGGAGAAACAGATGTTAAATTCGTTACTTATCAGCGTCGGCGCGATCGTAGGGATCGTGGTTGTCGCACTCGTGATCATTCTTGTGATTGCGGTTGTTGTATGGTGGATCAAGACGGCGAACGCGCTTGTTCGCCTGAACAACAAAGCGGAAGAAGCATGGGCTACCATCGACGTATTTTTGAAGAAGAGATACGATCTCATTCCCAACCTGGTGGAAACCGTGAAAGGCTATGCAAAGCACGAAAGCGAAACGCTTACCAACGTTGTGGCTGCGCGTAACGCGGCGGGCGCGGCGAAAACGCCCGAAGAAAAAATGCAGGCGGCAAACGCACTCAATTCTTCGTTGAAAGTGCTGCTCAACGCGGTGCAGGAAGCATATCCCGAGCTGAAAGCGGACGCGAACTTCCGCGATTTGCAGGAACAGCTTAAGAACCTTGAAAACGAATTGGAAAGCGCGCGCAGATATTATAACGGCGTAGTAAAATCGTTCAACAACAAGATTCAGGTGTTCCCTTCCTCCATCGTTGCCAACAAGAAAGGGTACGAGAAGAAAAAGTACTTCGAGCTGGATAGCGAAGAAGAGAGAAAGAACGTTAAAGTTTCGTTCTGAAACAGGTCTGCGGGAGATTTCGGTATGAAATATACATTTTCAACGTCTTCCGTAACGAAAAAAGCGAAATTGCGGACGCGGTGGTTTGCCGCGCTCGCATTTCTGCTTTTTTTTGTTATCGCGGGCGTTTTTGCTTCGGCGTTTTCTTTCCGTTCCTCTGCCCTTAACGGCGCGAACGGCGGCGGAGTCGCGTCTGCGGAAAGCGGTATCGCGGCGCAGTCCGCTTCGTATTCGGGCGACGCGTTTACGGTGAATCGATATGAAGCCACGGTTACGATCAATGCGGACAGAACGGTGGATTTCCGCGAACGGCTTGTGGTTACGATGAATCAAAGCGTAGGCACGCAGTTTTATCGTTCGCTTCCGATCGATCAGGGCGACGCATATTTCGACGTTTCGGCAAAGCGGAGCTATACGGACGGCAGACTTTCGGAAGATAGTTTTTCCGTGATCGAAAACCCCGATAACGGCGATTACATAGATATTGTTGTTTACGGCGGCATTACGGCAAACGCGACATGGGCGTATGAATTTTCATATTCGATGCGCTCTTCGGAAGCCACTGCGAACGGACTGGGACTGGACGTTGTGGGCGGCGGCTGGACGGTGCCTTTGAACAACGTAACCGTTACGGTGAATTTCCCTGCCGCGCCTGAATCGTGCGAGGTATACAGCGACGAATACGGGGTTGCCGGAAAGCGGTTTATCGATAACGAAAGCTGGAGCGCGGATAAAAAGACGCTTACGCTTACCAGTGTAAAATTACCCGTAATTTACAACGGGTATTTCGACGACTCTTCGGCGGCTGCCGTAACGGTGGTGTTCAAGCTCCCTGCGGGCGTTATGTCGTCTTACGCGGCAATGCTTTTAAAATCGCCGAGCTTCTGGGTTGTGCTGGCTGTTTCGGCTATTGCAGCCGTAGCGTCCCTGTTTCTGAGCGGATTATTCAAAGTGCGCCACGAAATGATTACCGTAGTCAGCGTGAAGCCGCCGGAAGGGATGGATCCGTTGATGATGGGGCGGATTGTCGACGGAAAAGTAGATAACGAGGACGTTACTTCGATGATTTACTATTTCGCCGATCAGGGGTATCTCACTATAGAATTGCCGGGCGAAAAGGAAGATCCGATTCTGCACCGTACCGAAAAGCCCGTACCCGATAAAATGCCGCCCTGGCAAAAGACGCTTCTGGAAGGCTTGTTCGATAAAGACAGGCGCAAGGATACGCAGATTTCCGATTTGGAAAATAAATTTTATACTTCCGTAGATAAGGCGAAAACGCTTTTATCCACGCGGCGCGGCGCCGAATACGAGTCGAAGTCTGTCGTCGGCGCGTGCCTGATTGCTTTGCTTGCGGTGTGTTTGTACGCTTTCGTTCCGTTCTTTATCGGAAAAGCGAGAATCGGCGGCGGGTATAAATACTGGACGGGGTTAATTTCGGCGTTTCCGATTGCCGCGTGCGAATACGGATATTTCTGTGTGGAACAGTGGCGCTACAAGAAAAAGGCGGGCGTCAGACGGTGGGCGAATATCGGCATCACCGCGGTGCTTGCGCTGTTCGGCGTGTGGTATACGGCGTTGTTCGCAAGGCACATTCTTACGGTATGGGAAAAGCTGTTTATCTCCGTCGGGGCAACGGTGTGCGCGTATTTTGCGCCGAAGTGCATTTCCCGCACGGAAAAATATGTAGAAACGCTCGGAAAAATCCTCGGGTTCAAAGATTTCATTCTGTATACGGAAGAAGAAAAAATCAAATTCATGCTTCAGGAAAATCCGCAGCTTTACTACGACGTGCTGCCTTATGCGCAGGTGCTCGGCGTTACGAAAGAATGGGAAGGCAAGTTTAAATCCATCACCATCGAACCTCCGAGCTGGTGCAGAGGAGAAACTTCGTTTTCCGTATTCGATTACGTGCTGCTCAATTCCATGCTGCGCTCGTCGTTCGTATCGGCGATGTCCCGCCCGAAACCCAAAGGCGGCGGCACGTTCCTCGGCGGAGGCGGCAGCGGCGGACATTTCGGCGGCTTCTCCGGCGGAGGACACGGCGGCGGAGGCGGCGGCGTAAGATAAAAGCCGTTTTCGGTACAATAAACAGAATATAACGCCGTACGAAAGGCAACGTATGCTTTTTGTGCGGCATTTTTTATATGACATAAAACTTATCGAAAAAGCGCAATAAAAAACACCCCGAAACGGCAATGCCGAAACGGTGTGTTTTGGTGGATTCGACAGGGCTCGCGCCTGTAGCGGCGCGCCCCGCCAAACGATAATCAATCGTTTGTTTTCGCCCGAAGAAAGCGTAAGCAAAGTGTAGCGTGGCGAAAACGCTTTGCTCGCGCAAAGCGGCTCCCACCCTCTCGCCCTGCCGAAAAAGCGCAATAAAAAACACCCCGCAACGGCAATGCCGAAACGGGGTGTTTTGGTGGATTCGACAGGGCTCGAACCTGCGACCTCGTGCATGTGAAGCACGCGCTCTAACCAACTGAGCTACGAATCCGTCTTTCAAAAACGAACATTTTAAGTTTATCACTTTTTTCGCGGTGTGTCAATCTTTTTTACGGCTGTTTTTCTAAAAAAATTTTTTTGTCGGAAATTTTTGTCGTTTTTCGGCTTTCGCGCAATGATAATATTGACTTTTCGATTGTAATGTGTTAAAATAATTACAGTTACGTTCGGGAACGGAAAACACAAATGAAAAAATTATGCAAAACAAAAAAATCGGCGGTGCGGGGCGGTATTCGCGCCTGCGCGTCGGCAATCGCGCTGATTTGTCTTTGTAGTTTCGTTGCCGGTTGCGCCGTGAAAACTCTCGGTTCGGACGATTCGTTGTCCGGCGGCACCTCCTCCGGCGGAATTCCGGAAAGTACGCCTTCGGGCGGTTCCGGCTTAGAAAACGACTCCGGAAACGAAAAAACAGACGGTGAAAACGAAGTCGATTCGGGGGAAATTACCGATTCCGGCGAGAATACGGGGGCGGGCGAAACGCCGTTCGGCGGCGATGATTCAACGAATACTTCCGACAAAACAGCCGACGACGGCATAATTCCGCGCCGCGCGGCGTTTTATGCGGACGGGCAGTTGATTTATACTTCCGATATTCTCGGCGATGAAATTATCGCAAAACCCGCCGTACCGCCGCGCGCGGGCTATGAAGGAGAATGGGTGCGCATATCGGCGCAAAGCGAAACGACGCTGCGCTTCGAAGCGCGGTATACGCCGATTGTTTACGAAATCGATTACAAACTGAATCGCGGTATGGTGCCTGCGGGGCAGGAAGTTCCCGCAACGTACACGGTGGAAACGCCGTCGTTTGAATTTTTTATTCCCGCGCGCACGGGGTATCTGTTCTGCGGCTGGTTTTCCGAAGCGGAATATCTGCATCAAACAAGCGGGGTAGAGCGCGGTTCTACGGGGAATCTGCGCATTTACGCAAAGTGGTCTGCCGATCCGTCTGCGGTGAAAATCGTTGCCGTGCACGGCGGCGAACTGAACGGAACATCGCTGAAATTCACGCTATCCGCGGGGCAGAGCGAACTGTCGCTGGCGGATAAAATCGACTGCGGCGCGTTGTGCGATTTCGAACTTGCGGCAACCGGCGGCAAAACAATCCCGGCGGAAAGTCTGCAAAACGGCGTGAATACGTTTACGCTGCGGGTATTTTTAAAGGACGACGAAACCGCACAATCGGGCGAAGCCGACGGCAATGCCGCGGCGGAAACCGCGGAGGCGTTTTACACGGTAGAAGTGTACAAACAATTCAAAGTAACGGTTACGTATATGTGGAACGGTAAAGTTTTGTATACGGAAAAGGCGACGGCGGGGCGGACGTACGTAGTCTGCGATTTATCCGTTCTCGATGCGGAAGCGCTTGCGGAACTGTCGATGCAATATACGGAAGCCGAGCTGGAAAACGCGTACTGGCAGGACGAAACGGGAAATCGCGTCGGCGAAACGCTCGTGCCCGACGGCAACGTAACGTTGCGCCTTTGTATTGCGGAAACAAAATAAAAAAACGAACAGGGGTTTTTTATATGGAAATCGAAAAATTATATCCCGAATGTAAAGATAATTTGTGGGGCGGAATGAAACTTGTGGAAAAATACGGCAAGCAGACGGAAAAGCGCCCCTGCGCGGAAAGCTGGGAAATTTCGTATCATCCCAACGGAAAAACGCGGCTTGCAAACGGTAAAACGCTGGAAGAAACGGCTTCCGCCGCCGAACTCGGCGCCAACGCAACGGCGTTCGATCGATTCCCCATGCTGGTGAAATTCATCGACGCCGCGCAGGATCTTTCTGTGCAGGTGCACCCCACCGACGAATACGCGCTGCGCGATTACAACAGCTACGGAAAAACCGAAATGTGGTACATCGCGGAAGCGGAAGAGGGCGCGGGAATTTACCTCGGCTTCCGGGAATCCGTAACGAAAGAGGAGTGCGAAAAAGCGATTCAAGAAAACACGCTTTCCGATAAACTTCGTTTTTATCCCGTAAAAAAGGGCGAGCATTATTTTGTTCCGGCAGGCACCGTGCATGCCATCTGCGCGGGGTGTCTCGTGTATGAAATTCAGCAGAACTGCGATCTGACGTATCGCATTTACGATTACGGCAGACGCGATAAAAACGGCAATCTGCGCGAACTGCATATCAAAAAGGCGCTGGAAACGGCGTGTCTGGAAGCGAAAGAGAAAATCGCGTTTTCGGCGGAATGCGCCGAGGGCGAACGTATCGGCGTAAGTCGTTACTTTACGCTCACCCGCCTGAAATTAAACGGCGAAAAACGTTTGAAAACCGACGCCGCAAGTTTCCGCGCCGTTACGTGCGTAAGCGGCGAAGGCAAAATCGGCGATAAAATCATGCGCCGCGGCGATACGTTTTTCGTGCCTGCCACGTACGGCGAATTCACCGTTTCCGGCACGGCGGAGCTTCTGATTGCGGAAGTAAGAAAATATCACGCCGCGGCGTCGTATCCAAAAAATTGCGGCGAACTTTCTTTGGCGGACGACCTCGGCGCCGTGCTTTGGCGCGATACTTTTGCCGCCGGAACGCCCGGCGTGCTCACGGAAAACGAAAAGCGCGCGCTGGCAAGCGGATTCGAAAAAATGTTCCGTAAAACGGGCATTACCGCACGCGACATCACGTATATCGATTTTTGCGGCGAAAATCATGCTATCGAAGAAATTTTCGGAAATTTGCGGTAAAAACGGCGATAAAAAGTCGATTTTCCCGAAAATTCCGTCGATAAATTTGTAAAAACGCGGCGGAAACGGTTGACAGAACGTAAAAAACGGTTTATAATACAAACATAAAAAATCATAATAGAGGCGCGTCCGATATGATAAACGTCGGTGCGGATTGTTTTTTTTAAGTGAAATCACAGCGAAAAACAACGCCGACGCGGTAAAGGAGAGGACGCCGAAGAGAGAAATTTTGATTCCGGAAAATTTCTTGTCTGGGCGCAAGAGAAACACTTTTGCGACTGTCCTGTAATTGCGGCAGGCAATTTCAGGTTGAGCTATTGAATATTTAGGCGTTCGCCGTAACCAAAAAAGCGCGGAACTCACGATATTTGATAGTATCGTGAGTTTTTATTTTTCAAATAGCAAAAAATAATTTCGCAGGAGAAAAACCATAATGAAAAACATGAAAAATCTTTTAACTTCTCTTCTTGCCGCCGCCACCGTTGCGGCTTCGGCGTTTTCGCTTGCGGCCTGCTCTTCTGCGGGCGCGAAAGATTTGGATAAGGTGCAGGGAAAAGGCACTCTCGTGGTGGGCATGGAATGCGCGTACGCGCCGTACAACTGGGCGCAGACGACGGAAAACGAATACACCGTCCGCGTTTCCGACGGAATGTACGCCGACGGTTACGACGTGCAGGTGGCTAAAAAAATCGCGGAGCATCTGAACGTAACGCTGGTGATTCAGCCGCTGGAATGGGACGGGCTGATTCCTGCGCTGAATGCGAATACCATAGATCTCGTCATCGCGGGCATGAGCCCCACGGCGGAACGGAAAGAGTCGATTGATTTTTCCGATACGTATTACGACAGCAACCTCGTAATGGTCGTCCGCAAAGACGGCGCGTATACCGCCGCAACGAAAATCGCCGATTTTTTGGGCGCGAAAATCACAGGGCAGCTGAATACTTTCCATTATTCCGTCATCGATCAGATTGCCGGCGTTAAAAAACAAACGGCTCTGCCCGATTTCGCCGCGCTGACTTCCGCGCTGAGAAGTTCTTCTATCGACGGCTACGTTTGCGAAAAACCGGGCGCGATTTCCGCGGTTACGGCGTATTCCGAATTTACGTATATCGAATTTGCGGAAGGCAACGGCTTTACCTGCAACCCGGAGGACGCGTCTATCGCCGTAGGGTTAAGAAAGGGCAGCTCGCTCACCGCAACGGTCAACGAAGCGTTGGCGAAAATCACCAAAGCGGAACGGGAAGAACTGATGAGCGCCGCAATCGCCCGTCAGCCCGTTTCCAACGAATAACGACGCTTTGCCGCGTTTTCGCGGCGTTTTTGAAAAACATTTACCCGGCGGATAACAATGACGACTTTTGACTGGATTATCAGATTATTAAAAGAATACGGTTCGCTCTTTCTCAAAGGGACGGGCTATACAATGGCAATGGCGGTGGCGGGCACGCTTATCGGGCTTTTCATCGGGCTTTTCATCGGCGTATACCGCACGATTCCTTCGCCGAAAAACAAGGGGCTCCGCGTGCTGAAAAAAGCGGGCGACGCAATCGTTTCCGCGTACGTGGAACTTTTCCGCGGCACGCCCATGCTGGTGCAGGCGCTCCTTTTCTACTACGGCTTTCTTTCCAAAATGGAAATGCCGCTGGTTTCTGCGATTATCATCATTTCCATCAACACGGGCGCGTATATGGCGGAAATCGTCCGCGGCGGCATAATTTCCGTGGATAAAGGGCAGTTCGAAGGCGCTCACGCAATCGGCATGACGCACGGGCAGACGATGCTTCACGTCGTTCTGCCGCAGGCAATGCGCAACATTATGCCGTCCATCGGCAACGAGTGCGTGGTGAACATCAAAGACAGCTCGGTGCTTTCGGTCATCTCCGTAACGGAGCTGATGTTTATGTCCAAAAGCGCGGGCGGCACGTATTTTCAGTTCATCCCCGCGTACCTGATTTGCGCCGCGATTTATTTCGTGCTTACGTTCACCGTAACGCGGCTGCTGCGCCTTGTCGAACGCAAAATGGAAGGCAGCAAAAATTATACCGTGTTCGGTTCGCAGACGGATCCGGAAGCCGAAATTCACATCAAGGAGGCGTAAAGCATCATGGAAGCGTTTGAAAATACGCCCGTATTCGAAATTAAAAATTTGCAGAAATCTTTCGGCGATCACGCGGTGCTCAAAGATATTTCTTTCGGCGTAAACCGCGGCGACGTGATTTCCGTCATCGGTCCGTCCGGTTCCGGCAAAAGCACGATGCTGCGCTGTATCAATCTGCTGGAAGATCTCACCGGCGGCAGTATTCTGTATCACGGCGTCGATATCCGCGATAAAAGCGTAAAACTCACCGAATACCGCGCAAAAGTCGGCATGGTGTTTCAGTCGTTTAATCTGTTCAATAATATGACGGCGTTGCAGAACTGCGTGAAGCCGCAAACCGTCGTATTGAAACGCGGCAAGGCGGAAGCTACGAAAATCGCTCTGGAATACCTTGAAAAAGTGGGCATGGGAGCATATGTGAACGCGAAGCCCGCACAGCTTTCCGGCGGACAGAAACAACGCGTGGCGATTGCCCGTACGCTTTCCATGAACCCCGAAGCGATTTTATTCGACGAGCCGACTTCCGCGCTCGATCCCGAAATGGTGGGCGAAGTGCTGGAAGTAATGCGTTCTCTGGCAAAAACGGGGCTTACGATGATTGTGGTTACGCACGAAATGGGGTTTGCGCGCGACGTTTCCAATCGCGTGATTTTCATGGACGGCGGCGTGATTGTGGAAGAGGGCGCTCCCGCGGAGATTTTCGGCGCGCCGAAAATGCCGCGTACGAAAGATTTCCTTTCGCGAGTGCTGTAAATCGCGCGTGCCGTAAACGCGTAACGCGCCGATTTCCGCGCAAAATCGCGCAAAACAACGAGCGGGAAAAACCGATGGAAAAAGCATTTAAAACGGCATAAATAAACGAGGGAACCGCAAAACGCGGTTCCCTCGTTTCAAATCATTTTTCGTTATCCCGTTCAAAAAGGGCGCAACGCCCCGTAAGCAAGCGGAAAAATAATCAAAGCGTTTTACAGCGCGCTTTTTTCCATTTCGCTCTTTTGTTCCCGTTTCGATTCCTTGTACTCCGCAATCGCCTTGGAAAGCTGGTCCGGGCAGGAAGTATTGTTTCTGCAACGGATTCCCGCAAGCAGCTTTTCCACCTCGTCGATGTTCTTGCCTTCCACAAGCCGCGCGATGCCCTGCAGATTACCGCCGCAGCCGCCGATAAAGCGCACGTTGTGCAGCGTATTATCCGGCGTTACGTCAAACAGAATCTGTCTTGAACAGGTTCCTTTCGTAGAATATGTGTACATTGTTATCACCTCGATATGTTGTGTTTTTTCCAACGTTTAACGATGTCGCGAAAAGGGGGCGTTAATCCACCAGCGTATCGTAAATCGCGGAATACAGTTCCGAAGCTTTCAGTTCCCAGCTTTTATAAATGTTCTGCGCCGTTTTCTTGTCCGGCACCACGAATTTCAGTTCCAGCATCGGCTGCACGGGCGCCAGAATTTTTAAAAACACGGTGTAGGTGCCGTCCTTGTTCAGGTAATAATCCGCCTTGCATTCCTGCCTGTTGCGCAGCTTTCCGCTGTTGTTTTTCACGAACGCCGAAATTTCTTCGCGCACGCTTTTCGGAATATTGATATAAAAGTTGTTCAGGCTTTCCCGCCCGTCCGCCGTAATCGAATATAACGGCTCTTCGTCGGAAGAAGTGCGGCAGATGAATCCGTCGTCCAGAAGCTTCGGAATCAGCTCCATGCAATCCATGTAGTTCAGCCAGCCGTTGCCGGTGGTGCACATTTCTACAATCGTGCGCTCGGAAAGAGCGCTTTCCATCTTGTCAAAGACGAAAAGCAGAATCAATTTGTTCACCGAAGTTTCGCCTTGAATCTGCATGTTCTCCGAATCGCTCCTTTTGTGCAATGAAATCTGCGCCCCTGCAAGGGCAAACGCAAAACCGCCCACGTTCGTCTGTTTTAAAAACAGCCGGACAAGGGCGAATTTTCGCCGTATTCTGCTTTACGCGGCGGTATGCGCAATCACCGTCCGTCGCGGCAAAGTTTTCGTTTGTTTTGCTTTACGCGGCAAACGCGGCAAGCTTCTTCAAAAAGTCGTCGCAGTCGTCGGAATAAACTTCCACGGTAAGCGGCTGGGAAAGATCCAGCGAGAAGATTCCGAGAATCGATTTCGCGTCAACCACGTATTTACCGCTCTTTAAAAGCACCTCGTAAGGGCAATCCTGCGTAAGAGCAACGAATTCTTTTACTTTCTGAGCCATTTCCAAAGAAATTTTAAGAGATTTCATAATAAGAAATTCCTCCCTATAATTTTTATTGTTATTATTATACATAATTTTTCATGCGAAAGCAAGACTTTTTCAAATAAAATATGCCGCAAATCTCGTTTTTGTGCTATAATGATAGTTCCGGCGGTAAAAAACTGTTCATTTTTTCAACGCGGCGCGGGCGAAAATCATTTTGCAATTTCCCGTGCGCGGGTGTATAATAATTGCGGAATCCGGTTTAAAAAAGGAAGGCGGCAGGATGGATACTACGGAAAAAACGGTGGCGAAAAATTATGTATATCGCGGCGCAATCATAAACGTCCGTTGCGATGACGCGCTGCTTCCCGGCGGCAAGCCGTGCAAGCGCGAAATCGTGGAACACCGCGGCGGCGCGGCGGTGTTGTGCGTGAAAAACGGTAAAATCGCGTTCGTAAAACAATACCGTTACGCTTACGGGAAGGAGATGACGGAAATTCCCGCGGGCAAGCTTGAAGCGGGCGAAGAACCGCTTTCTGCGGCAAAACGCGAATTGAAAGAAGAAACGGGGACGGAGGCGGAAAAATTCGAAAAAATCGCCGAAGTGTATCCCTCTCCGGGCTACACGAACGAAATCATTTACGTGTACCGCGCCTATCCGCTTTCGGTGGGGGAAGCTTCGCCGGACGCCGACGAATTTCTGCAGGCGTTCTGGCTTGACGAAGCGGAAGTAAAACAAATGATAGCCGACGGCAAAATCAGCGACGCGAAAACGTTGATCGCGCTGCAATATTACTTCCTTTCGGAAAAAAAGTAAGAAAAATCACAAAACCAAAGATTCGGGGCGGGAGAATTTCTCCCGCCCCTTAACATGCGTTTTCCGGCGATTCCGTCCGGGCGCCGACTCAGTTGTCGCAGCAGCAGTTGTTGCGCGGCGTGAGCCATTCGCTCAGCGTACCGTTTTTATACAGACAGTACAAAAGCGCCGCGATAACGGGCAGAGTGCAGCCGCAGAGCGTGCCGCCGTTCAAGAACCCGTCTTTCGAGCCGAGTACGAACAAAGCGATTAAAATCCAGAGAGTGGCGTTGTTGCCTTGAGTGCAGCAATTCATAAAAAGACCTCCTGTGCTTACTACCGCAGGAGTATGTAGGTAAAAATTTTTCGCGCCTGCGGTGTTATCTTCTATTATCATTTTATTACGGAAGCGTAATGAAGTGTTCCGTTTTCCGCGTTTTTCGAAATGTTTCGTAAAGTCAAGCGGTAATATAGAATTTTTTGAAAAAAAATAAAAAAATTTTTCAAAAGTGATAAAATCTTCGCAGAGAGAAAAATCTCAACGAAGATTTTTCTTGTAAAAAACCGCTTTTTCTGCGTTTCGTTCGCCGTCGGCTTGTTTTGTTTCAAAATCGTTATACGGCAAAATAACCGTCTTTCGGCGGTTTTCTGCTTTTATCAAGCACTTTTTTTACATAATGCAACTTTTTTGAAAATACACTTTCAAAAAAAATTAAATCGCTTTCAACTGTTCGGCGAACTTTTCCGCGCTTGTGGCATACCCAAAAAGTTCCCTCGGATACGCATTTACCCAATCTTCGCACGCTTTCACGCGTTCTTCCGAAACTTTCGTAAAGTCCGTACCCTTAGGAAATATTCGCCGAATTTCCCGATTCAGTCGTTCGTTACTGCCGCGTTCGCACGAAGTGTACGGGTGGCAATAATAAACGCTCGTTCTTCGTCCTTTGTAAATAGACTTTTCAAGTCCGACAAAATCGGAAAATTCCGAGCCGTTATCCACGGTAATCGTTTTAAATACTTTGCGGAATTTATTTCCGAATCGCCGTTCCAACCGATTCAGACTTTTCACGACCGTTTCTTGTTTCCGATTCGGCATTTTAATAATAATCTCGTATCTTGTCATTCGTTCGGTAAACGTAAGCAAAGTATGTCGGGAAAATTTCTTGCCGACTACGCAGTCCATTTCCCAATGCCCGAATTCGGCGCGCTTTAAAATTTCTTCGGGGCGTTTTTCGATACTCGTACCGCGCGGCGCACGTTTTACGGTAGTTTTCGCGTAATGTTTTTTTCGGATTTTTACGTGTTCCATTTTGAGTTTCGTAAAAATCGTTTGAGAATGAATATAGCGATAGAGCGTGCTTTTGCTGATAGAAGTACGAAACACCCCGCGGCGTTTGCTTTCGCCGAGTGCGGCGCACGGGGAAATTTTTCCGTTTACCACCCGATCTTCGATATATTTTACAAATTCGAAATCGTTGCCGATTTTCAGTGGCGCGCCGTGTGTTGTCTGATTCATAAGATACAAATCATTCGCTTTATCCGCGCTGTAAATCGTAACGGTTTTATAATGCCGATCGCCGTAACAATCGGTGGAAGTGCGTACTTTTTGCGTGCATTTTCCGCGTTGCAATTCGTTATAGACGGTGGCAAGGCAAACGCCGAGTTGTTTCGCAATCGCCTTTTTATGCAGTCCCGCTTTCAGAAGCGTTTCCAATTCCCGCCGCCGCGTTAAAGTCATATCTTTCGAGCCTTTCAATTTCATAATTTAAATCCTCGCTTGTAAAAATCGCGAAATAAAAGCGCAGTCAGAACCCGACCGCGCTTAAAACATTTCATTCCGAATAACTTCGGCTTACAGCCCTAACAGAGGACATAAGCATTTGCCTATGTCGTTCAGATCTTCGTCGGTCATAATGATCACTTTTTTTCCTTTCGATTTATAAATATTCATAACGTATTCCTTGCTTTTTAAGTATTGTTTGCTTTTCAATTCGTTGTATTCGATATACAGATTATAATCGGGCAGATAAAAATCGGGTTTCAGTTCCTTTTGTTCGTGCGTAGTTTCGTCCTCGTAGTAAATTCTTTGCTCGTAAACGGTGCGCACGCGTTTTTCCCAAAGCCACGAAAGGATCATATATTCCGCGCGGGAACGTACCTTTCTGCCGTCGGGCGCAACGATCGTGCAATTTCCGTATTCGTCGAGAATCTGCGTTTCTCTGCAATGCGTTATCCGTATATCCACCGAACGATCTTTATACTTATAATAGCACGTTTTGCAGAAGTGCTTTCCGTCGGACGGCTCGCCGCAGATAATGCAAGTCAGATCGGAATCGTTTTCCGCTTCTTCTTCGACTTCGGGCGGAACAAAAGTATTTGCGGGCTTTTTACAATCGCATTTCCGATCGGCTAAATGCCATTTTCCGCAATTTTCGCATTTTACGATTTCGCCGTTTTGTTTCATTTCGAGATGTTCTTTGCAAAACGGATAATACAAAAAGCCGTTTTTGCCGCAAATCACGCAGGGTTTACTCATTTTTCTTCTTCCTCCGATAAAAAAAGTGCGATACCGAAAGGAATCGCACTCAAAAACGTATTCCTCTCATATCTATTCGTTACCACACAAATTCCCGCAAAGGGAAAAGAAGAATACATTTTTAACGTAAATCTGTACCCTTTGCAAAAATATGGAATTTGTGTGGTAAATATAATATAACACAAACGCCGTATAATGTCAAGAGATAATAAAGGAATAAAAACTCGAAAAAACGGAAATTTCGGCGAAGAAAACTATACAGAGAGTATTACGCGACACCTTGCACTGAAACGAGCCGCGCGCCGCCGGCGCGCGGGCGCAAGGTGTCGCGTTTTTTCACAGACAGACAGATACATTTTGCGGTTTTCCGCTTTTAAACAGGGGGCGGGTTCGCGCTAAACCGCTTGCGAACGCCGCCCCCAAGACTGATATAAAAACGGAAAGCGGGTTTTCGGCAATTCGGCAAGAAATTTTCCTTATCCGTCGTACGGGAAAAAACGCCGTATGTGTTCCATAGGCGCAAAGGCGGTGTTTATGCGGTTTTCGGGTGCGTTATTTTCGCGGCGGGCAACTTCTCTAAGCCACGCGCGGCGGGTTGCACAGCACGTCTATAACGCGTATCTGACTGTATTTCGTGCGCCGCAGTATATCCCGTTCCCAATCAATCACGTTATCGAACAAAATATATTTTTCTACGTAGTCTTTATATGCCGTGATAATGTTTTCTTCCGAAAGTTTTTTGCAAATCACGGTGGGTATACCGCGCGAGTAGCATATTCTTTCGTTCGTCTTGCCGATATATTTCACGATATAATCTACCGTTCTGCCGTATTTGAGTTGCATTTCGCCGAGCGGCGTAAAATCGTTACGCCCGAACGCTTCCGAAAAGAAATCGTTTTCGCGATACGTCTGCATTTTTCCTTGCGCCGTGCTGTAATCTTTCTTTTCTTCGATATTGCCGATCATTTCCCCGCACGGTACGTAAATCAAGCCGTGAAAATGCAATCTACCCGTTTCGGGCGCGCGCTCGAATACGCCCATATATCGCCACCCGCGCCGCGTATGCAAGTTTGAAAGACACTTGCGGAGTTTCTTCCTGAAACTTTCCGCCGTTTGTTTTTTATCGTCGTATGTCAGCGTGATAAAATAATTCCAACGGTTTAAATGCGCTTTGCGGCGAAAACGTTTCTTGCGCACGGCAAGATTATGCCGTTTCGCTTTGATTTTCTTTTCGATAAATTCGTCCGCGTTTTCAAGTTCGGGAAAAAGCGGCATAAGACCGTTTTTCAGAAATGCCGTCAGCGCGCGATCGCTATGTTTATCCGTCAGCCCCGATTGCATTGCCGTGGCGTAAAGACTATCGAACATATAGTCGATTTCTTCTTTCTTATGTCCCTTATTCTTCCGCGCGCTTTGGCTTTTAAAACACTTCGTGGCGATAAAAGAGCCGCCGTCGTGGTATATCTTATAATAGCAATCTTCGGGCAGAACGGGGCGCGGCGCGTATCTGTCGTTCTCGAAAAAGCACGGGAAAAACGGGTTATTCGTTTCAAATTTTTCGTCGATCGGGGTATATGCGGCTGTTTGCACTGTTGTATTTCCTTTTTATTATTCGGGTTGCATAAGCGGAAAAACACCGCTACGCGGAAGAATACCCCGATTTTATCGGGGAAAATATCCTTAAAAAGAGATTATCTGCGTTTAAGATGTTGCTTCCGCTCGTTCGCGCTGTCCCGCACGCCGCACATAAAGCCTTTGCTTAATTCGTCGCCGTTCTTCGCGTTTGCGTGGTATGAATCGATAATCGCTTTGATTTCCTTTTGGCTGTTCTTATCGCATTTCGGATAGTCCGAATAAATCGTTGCGCCCATTACGTACCCCGAAGAAAAACTGTTTCTTCCGTACAGTTTTTTGTTGTGATCGAGTTTTTCACGCATTGTCCGTTTTGCTTGTTTCATTGTTTTTACCTGCCTTTAAAATTTTTTTTCGCGAATTAACGCGTTTTTGTTGACTTTTACCGATTTTTTGCGTATACTATATGTAGAGCGTAGGCATTAAGCCAAGCGCAAATAATCGTTGCCAAATGCAACGCGCGGTTTGTTGAAATACAAGCCGCATTTTTTTATTTTTTCGTGTATTTGCCGACAAAGAATTTGTGTCGGCTTTTTATTTTCTTACTTCCGATATTTTTTATTTGCGAAATCGGTATATTTTTCATATTGCCGTCAAGGTTAATTGCCGACCACCGCGTGAAATCCGCTTCGCCTTTCGGAATAGGGTATAATAGCCCGTATTTGACTTTCCCGACTTTTCTTAAATCGTAAATACCTTTTCTATCTTCCAACGAAGTAATAACGTTGACGTTACATTTGCCGTCTTTTACTTCGCGGATATACACGTAATGCCCGCCGTTTAAAAGTTTGCCGTCTGCGCCTTTAATTCCGAGCGTCTTATTGTCGCAATAACCTATCTTTCCGACATTCGTCTTTTTGTATCTGCTCATATTCAATCTTCCTTTTCCTTGTTTTCATCGTTTTTCAACCCGTTTAACAGGTCGTTTACGAAATAAGAGTTCTGCATTGCAAGTTCCCCGAACGTGGCTTTTTCCGTGGCGTATTCGTTCAAATCGTTGATACCGACGGGCGAACGCAACGCTTTTACCGTAAAGAAGTCCGAAAAACAGTCCGTTGAAAATCGCTTGCTGTAAATCTTTTTCGACATTAAATAATATTTGTCGTCTTGTATCGTGCCGTCCTGCGTGCCGCTTTCCACCTGCACCGAAAGAACGCAATAACCGAAACGATTATAAATTCCCGTGTAATAATCGCGCATTTTCGCCGTCAGTCCTTTCAGAAGATACATAGCAAGCGTATTATCGCCGCGGTTAAAACGATATTCGTAATACAGCCCCGAAAACTTATTATAAAGCCAGCCGTAAAGCAGTTCTGCAAGCGAGAAAAAGGGCATTGCAAGCCGCGTTTCGCCGCTTTCTCTGATATGCACGATTTCGCACAAATCCCGCGCGTCCGCTCCCCAACTTTCGGGACGTTGTTCGTCCGTTATCACCCGCACGAACGGAAAATTATCCACCGTAGCGGAATGGCGTACCATTTTCAGCCAACTGTTGAAAAGGTCGTTCTTCTGATTCGTCGCTTCGTCTTTTTTCTTCTTTTCGGATAGTTCTATGCTGTTTCCGCGTTCTTTGCCGACTTCGGTAATTATCACCACGCCGAAATCGAAAGAATTTGCTTTGCGGTTCTTTTCTACCACTTTTCGCCCCAAACGCAAAGAATCGAAGTCGATAATATGTGCGTGGCGACTGTAACTGTCGATAAGTCGGCTGTCCGATTTAAAGAAATCCGCGCTCCAGAGCGGAAAATTGCCCAAGTCTGAAAGCACGCCGTCTACGCGTATGCTGTAATTGCTGATAAGTAGCGACGATTGTATCACGTAAATGAAGTATAACAGCGAATACGTTTCTATCGTTTCCCATATATCCGTTACTTTCAGATTATCGTTGTAAAACGTATTGTAGCGGGAATAATCATAGCCGAAAATCTTTTCTTCCGTCGCCAACTTGAAAAAACGTTCCCGCTTCTTCGCGATAAACTTCCGCACCGTCGCAAGATTGTAGACTTCGTGATATTCCATAGCCCGCTTTAATTCGTTTTCAAGGTTTATCCAAGGAAAATTCGGAAATTTCAAATCGTTTTCCAATATCTTTTCAAACGCTTTATCCCGTAGCATTGCTTCCTGCGAAAGCGCCATATCCGTGATAGCCGTCGTTTTCTTTTTACCCATTGTTCCGCATACCATATACACGATAGGGCGGGCATTGATAAACCCGCGGTTTCTTCTCTCGAAGTGGTTCAGCACCCCGTAGGCGATATTCTTCCGAAACTTGTCCAATGCAACAAGACCAACCACAGCCCACACCCACAGCGGAATAAACGTAAATGCCGCCGATAAGTCGAGGAACAGTTTATATACCTGCCTGTAAAGGTTGAGAAAATCGAACGATACCACGAAATACAGGTAATACGCGATAAATTCGATAAGAATCGCAAACGCGTTAAAATACAATGCCCACAGGCACAGCCACATTATATAATAATTCTTGTATTCCCGTATAAACCCAACAAAGCCGACGAGCCAAGTTTTTAGCGGAATATACGTATGCGCCGTAATGCGCTTGTATGCAGCCAGCGGTTTGCTGTCCTTATCGTAATCGTTGTTTTGCGTTTTTAACATACGGCGAAGCAACAGCCACACAAGCAAGATAAACGGAATAATAATTACAATTACCTTGCTGAAAATATACAGCGCATTTCCCACGGCGGAAAGATACCCGAAGTAATTCTCTTTCGTTGCCCAAAGCCGCCAATATGCCGACCACTTAATTTTAAATTTTTCCCAATTATCGGGAAGCGGAACGGACGGAACGTCGGGAACAGTGGGAACGTCGGGCATTTGCGACGGGAAATCGAAAAACGGTATTTTCGGCAAGTCATTTACCGTCGGCGTTATGTGGTGCGGAATCTCGAAGATTTCGCAAAAATAATACGCTACCGAAAGCCCGCAATCTCTTACGCTTTCAATTATTCTGCCGATACAGCCGAAAAAGCGGAAGATACCAAGTGCAACGAATCCGAGCGTGATTAAAACGCAGATAATATGCCTATAATCGATTTTTCTTTCCGCTTTCATACTCTCGTTCCCGTATAAATAAAGTAGCCGATAATTAAAACAATGATTATGCCGCAAAATACTTTCAGTAGCCTTTTAAACGTTTGCATTTCCTTATTTCCTATGTCTTAAATACTTTTTCTGCTTTATTTTTTTGCTATTCTCGCATTTTTGCTTGACTTTTTAAAAAGATAAGTATATAATAACAACAGTAGCGTGGTTGTAATGACCCATTGCGAGAAGATAATGCTTCTTGTGGACGCTACTTTTTTTATGCTATTTTTGGGGATATTTCCACGGCAATGGAACATTTTCAAAATTATCTTTCTTATCGTGCCGTGTTCGCTTTCCTATATACATAGGTTCATTATCTCGCTTATCAGGATTTGGATATACGATTTCATTATTACGACTACCGTCCTTTTCGCCGTGCATAACCTTACGATATTTATATTCGTCAACGGGTTGTTCGCCGACTATAAGTGCGGGGTGCTTTGATTTTTTATAATATCTAAAATGCGGATACGGCGCTTCAATTCTACCGCTTTTCTTTTTTGCGTAACTTTTAGCGATAGCCTTTTTTTGTTTTTCAGATTTACAATGAAAACTTGATTTTTTATTCTTTACCATATATTTGTCCTTTCGTATAATTCGGACTGCCGAACGGTAGAGTTTACACTCGATTCGTCCGACAGTCTTTTTTTTGTTGTTATAACCCTTGCAGGGAGCAGAACCGCATACGCGGAATTTCCTTTAAAAAACGTTGTTTAGCACGTTTTTTTATTCCCGCTTATGAAATATCGCTTTGAAGATTGCCGCAAGCAGTCTGAACGGAAGAACCGCGATTTTAATAATCAGACTTATGAGCGACGGGAGCAGGGGCATAAGAATCATAAGCAACAGAATCAGAAGCAACCCGCCGAGCACGATTTTCAGAAGTTTCTTCCAATCGAAATCTTTATCGGGCGTGGTTTTTACGGGAGCGGTAGAATCGTGAATAACGTCTATTGGCGCCATAGCCACGGGAATAACGGTATACACGTCATCTTTCACGAACGTCAAATCGATTATATCGAAATTCAAATTGACGGTTTCCTGAAAGAAATATGCGTTTGTATCTCGTTCTGCCCAGCCAGAACCAATAAATCCCTCTGAGGTATACTCAAATAAAGTGGCTTCCTGCGCAACGTAATCGCTGACCATATAACGAAACAAATAAACGGTGCACTGCTCGTTATATTCGTTGTTTTTGCTTTTCGCGTATGTATCGTAATAATTTTTGAAATCGTTATAATCGTTTTCAAAAATATACAAACGATTGCAAACCGTCGTACGGTCGCCGTTTAATTTTTCGTCGGTAACTTCTTCTATAACGGATATATTATCCGTATTCGCGGTAGTGTAGTTTTTCTTTCCCCAAAACTTTTCCCAAAAAGTTTGAGTAAGTTTCTGGCTTGTTAAGAACGACTTTCCTAAAACAAGGTCGTCGCGGGAAAGGTTTACTTCGGTAATCGAATCGTCTACGCTTTCAAAAATTTCTTTGCTGAATTTTTCGTTTACAAGTTCGCCACCGTATAAATCCTTGCTTTTTAAAAGTTCCTTATACAATGTTTCGGAAGGAAGAGAATAGTTATCTGCGCTGTCGGTACCGTTTCCTGAATAGAACAATCCGTACAAGGCGGAAAGCAAATATCCCGTTTTAATCTGATTCGTAATCCCTACGCCGCTGTTGGACGGAACAGTATTATAACCATATCCGAAAGAAAAAGAGCGGCTGTCGCCCATACCATCAGAAGTAAAATCGCCGTAATACATATATTTTAAATCATCTGTATGAAACGAAGTTTTCTTGTTCTGAGTATATTCGGGTAGGGGTTGTCCTAAATAGGCGCTAATAGCATTATAGGCTTCTTGATTCCCCGTAACGAGCATAGGTTTTAAAACGGCGTTCAGCCAAGATGCGTGAACGGCATACATTTCGCCGTACTTATTGATAAAATGATTCGGAACGGCAAAATACACGCTATGTAAACTATCCTGCGTATAATCGTTCTTCCCGTTCGTGCCCTCAGGACGATAAAACGTAGGCTTCACTTTAAGCGGAATTACTTCCTGATTACCCTCGGTTATCATTTTCAGCGTGCTTTCGGCGGATTCGTCCGCGCCGTAACCTTTCGCATATCCCGAAAATTTATATACAATTCCTACAGGGCAGGATTTTATTTCCGACGGCGTTTTCAATTCGATTTCACCGACTTCGTAACGACGTAACGTAGAATTGACCTTATAATCGCCCTGCAAAATTTCCGTTTTCTGCTTATCGCTTAAAGATACTTTGAATTTATAGAACAATCCGTAATAATTCCCCGCGGATTGATTCAAAAGCAGTAAAGGATATTTTACAAAGTTCTGACTGTTATCATCGCCGTGGCGTATTGTAATGGAGTGCAAAGAACTGTCGTTTTCGATTTTCAAGCCCTGCGGATTATAAATGTAAACGTACAATCCGTAATTATCCGTATTATCTCTGCGGAACGAATAGCAAAATTCTACGAACGAAAAAATCTGCAATTCTTTCGTTTCGTCAAAATTATAATCCGTTAAATCGAATTTCTTTCCGTCGATTGTCGTTTCTTTTAAATCGTCCAGCACGTTGATGTTTTCAAAGGCTTCCTGCACGTTTGCGGAATCGGCGAAAACGGGAAAAGCGAACAGGCTTGCCTGTCCGCAGAAAAGAGATATTACGCTTAATAAAAACGTCGCTATGATACGTAAAATTTTCAATACCTGCTTTTTCATCAGAAAATAACCTCGCTCGGATTCAGTTCGATTCCCGTTACAAAACCGTACAGCAAGAGCGGCACCGTCAGCGTTTGTTTCCCGTCGGGGGATGTTACTTTTATCGCGATATACGGATATTCAAGTAAATTCCCGT
>OMGY01000165.1_pt1 | contig 76373 bp, 70 predicted proteins | sample 1674461 | NCBI WGS metagenome assembly OMGY01 (sample SAMN05578579, study PRJEB25193) | human gut metagenome | biome: Human Microbiome; feature: human-associated habitat; material: feces | host: Homo sapiens | place: USA:Birmingham | reverse complement strand
GCTGGGTTCAGAACGTCGTGAGACAGTTCGGTCCCTATCTGTCGTGGGCGTAGGAAATTTGAAGGGAGTCGTCCCTAGTACGAGAGGACCAGGATGAACGTACCGCTGGTGAATCAGTTGGCCTGCCAGGGCCACAGCTGGGTAGCTACGTACGGCCGGGATAAACGCTGAAAGCATCTAAGCGTGAAGCCCCCCCTGAGATGAGATTTCCCATTAGAGATAAGTAAGACCCCTTAGAGATGATGAGGTAGATAGGTCAGAGATGTAAGCACTGTGAGGTGTTGAGTTGACTGATACTAATAGGTCGAGGACTTAACCTTAAGAAAGGCAAGTATATCCAATTTTGAAAGAGAGAGTGGTGGTTACAGCAAAGTGGAGACACCTGTACCCATGCCGAACACAGAAGTTAAGCACTTTAACGCCGACGATAGTAATAACTTGCGAAAATAGGTAGCTGCCATCTCCTTTCTATTCTTTTTGTTAAAATATTGTCTAAGACATTCGTAAACTTATGCACGTATGGAGGATTAGCTCAGCTGGGAGAGCATCTGCCTTACAAGCAGAGGGTCGGCGGTTCGAGCCCGTCATCCTCCACCATTGTGCCGACTTAGCTCAATAGGTAGAGCAACTGACTTGTAATCAGTAGGTTGTGGGTTCGATTCCTATAGTCGGCACCATCAGGAATGTCCTCGTAGCTCAGTTGGCAGAGCAACTGACTTTTAATCAGTGGGTCGGACGTTCGAATCGTCTCGGGGACACCATTTTATTTAACACGTATGCCTGAGTGGCGGAATAGGTAGACGCGCAGGACTTAAAATCCTGTGGTAGCAATACCGTGCCGGTTCGACCCCGGCCTTAGGCACCATCTAAACGTGGGTCCATAGCTCAGCTGGGAGAGCACCTGTTTTGCACGCAGGGGGTCGAGGGTTCGAGTCCCTTTGGATCCACCATTTTTCTAATAAATGGTTATGTGGCGGTGTAGCTTAGTTGGCTATAGCGTCCGGTTCATACCCGGAAGGTCGGGGGTTCAAGTCCCTCCGCCGCTACCATTTTGAAGCAGGTATGGACCTTTAGCTCAGTTGGTCAGAGCCCCCGGCTCATAACCGGTTGGTCCTAGGTTCGAGTCCTAGAAGGTCCACCATTTTATCAAAGTACGGAGAAATACCCAAGTCTGGCTGAAGGGATCGGTCTTGAAAACCGACAGGGTGTAACAGCCGCGGGGGTTCGAATCCCTCTTTCTCCGCCATTTTTCTCATCGCGGAGTAGAGCAGTTGGTAGCTCGTCGGGCTCATAACCCGGAGGTCGTAGGTTCAAGTCCTTCCTCCGCAACCATTAGGTTCCATGGTGTAGTGGTTAACATGCCAGTCTGTCACACTGGAGATCGCGGGTTCAAGTCCCGTTGGAACCGCCATTATTTTGGCTAGGTAGCTCAGTCGGTAGAGCAATGGACTGAAAATCCATGTGTCGCCGGTTCGATCCCGGCCCAAGCCACCATAATGAAAATTTAAGAACTTAATCGAAAGATTAGGTTCTTTTTTTTGTTTTTTACTCTTTTTTCTTATTTATCAAAAAAGAACCTTTCTAAAATTAAAAAAAAGAATATATATAATATATTCATTCATATTGACATTATTCTTCAATTCTTTTAAGCTTTTTTAAGTATGGGCATGTTTTTAAATTTATGCTACAATCCCCATTGTAATAACAATCACCACATTTTTCTCTGGTAATTTTTTTGGTTGTTTTTGTTAATTTAATTTCCATAATATTCCACCTCTAAATTTAGTATAACCAAGTTTTAAAAAGATATGTAAAAAAAATAAAAAAAAATATTGATATGGTATAATAATAAAGAGGTGATAAAATGGCCGTTTATATAAATCATAAAGAATATGAATTTATTGAGGAAATGAGCATTTTTGAATTTATTAGATATCATCAAATTTTTTTACCATCATTTGATGAAAAATTAAATGATTACAATAAAGAAGAATTATGTTATGTTGAAATTGAAGAACAATCACAATTGGTAAATGCTAAAGAAATTACCGTTTTAGACGGTATGAGTATTATTACTAATTCTAAAAAAGTATATAGTTATTTGTATAATTTTTTAAAAATGAAAAGTGATGACTTAAAAGAAAAATGTAAGCATACAATTGATTTAAGAGAAAGTGACTATAATATTCTTTTATGTAGTCCTGAATGTTATGATAGTTGTCTTAATATATATAAAGAAAAAGGTTTTAATGATATTATTAGTTTAAAATTATTTCAAATGGTTGAATTTACTGAACTCACTCATGAATTAGTTAAAAGAATAGCTGATAAATTAGATCAACATAACAACAATAAACTTTTAGTTGTTGAACCACAAATCATAACACCTTTTAAAAAAATAACATTAAATTTAAAACCTTCAGAAGAAATTGCGGCCCAATTGATTAAAACGTATTATAAAGAAATTCTTAAAATTGAAACCAATATAAATATTTTATATGTTACAACCAATATGAAGGAGGTAATTTGTCATCATTCTAAAAGTAATTTATATGTATCTATGTTAGATGATATTGTTTTTTTTGACAATTTAGAAGTTATGGCAAATTGGCAATGTTTTGATGGAATTATTAGCAGAGAAATATATAAAAAAATACCTGAATCTTTGCATATTTCTTGTGATTATACAACAATATTTAAAAATTTAAGACAAATGGGATTAAAAGAAGAATCTTTAGAAGTGTTTACCAATAAATTAGGTAAAGAAATCGTGGCCATGTATCATGGTTTTAAGTTAACTATTTTATTTACTGAATTCTTTTTAACAAAAGAAGAGATTAAAGAATTGTCATATGATCTAATTTGGATTACATATAAAGATTTTTCAATGCATATAAATAGCGAAGAGGGAATTCTTGGTGAATATAATTTAAATCGTCTTTACAAAAATGTTTTAGTCTATCCAGGATACTCTAATTTATTTAGGAGATATTAATGTACATTTCTAAAACGCTATTTAAAAATCTATCAAGATGTCAAAATTTTATTTCCTTATATGATTTATATATTAATAGAGGATTCAATGGTATTAAAAAAATTGAAGGAAAAAGAGTAAACAAAGATGTAGTAGATACGATATCAACATTAGAAGATAATCTATTTGATGAGAAAAATGAAAAAATTGAAGAAATTTTTCAAGAAATGTTTGATGAAGAAACTGGGAGTGAGTTGTTAAATGTTACTAATGCTCAAATGGAGGCGTTTTCCAAGACTTTCACAGAAGTTGAAAGACTAGCCACTTGCTATATTGAAAAAATTTTTCAACATCAAGTAGTTTCTTCCATTTATACTTATGAACAAAAAAAATATTCATATAAGGAAGATGGGAATCTTTTTTATTGCTATTTAGATGCTTATTTTGAAGATGAAAAAACAATTAAAATTTTTGAAGTCAAAGCAACAACATCCAAAAAGTATGATGATTTTTGTATGATGATAAACAAGAAACCATATCATTTTTTTGTAAAAGATAAAGATAATATTATGAGATATCAAAATAGTAGTGGTAATTTTAATGAAAAAGAGCACAAGCAATTTTATGAAAAACAAAAAAAGTTACTCGATCGATATTCTGATGAAGGCAAATATATATATGATATTTCAGTTGAACGCCATATTATTGAAAATAGTTTAAAACAAAAAAAGTCTTTTCCCGATAAAGAAGTAGAATATTATTTAGTTGTTTTAAATGCTAATTATACTTTTAATGGGAAATATGATCAAAATAACAAGCCAGTATATGATTTAGATGAAAACGGTGAAGCTTTATTTAAAATTTATGATATGAATGATTTATCAAAACTTTATTTAACACAAATAGAAGAAGAGAAGCAACAAATTCTAAAAAGGGGAAAATATCTAACAATTGGTCCTAAATGTTTGGGCAAGCATTGTGAATATAAAAAAACCACGATGTGTAAATTTTATAAAGTATGTATGAAAGAAGTTTTGCAAGATGGTTCGATTTTAGAATATCTAAAGAAACAATATGCCTTTAGTGAACTTACTAAAGATAATAAAAAAAGATATTTTGATGTTTTTGAATTAATTAATCAAGGTTTTTATAAAATAAATGATGTTAAAAAGTATCTAAGTAAAAAAGAAAATCTTATTCAGTATGATTGTTACATCAACAATTGGGTATATATTGATAAAGCAAGAATTGAAGAAGCAATAACAAAAATTAAATATCCTGTATACTATTTGGATTTTGAAAGTTATAATTGTCCTCTTCCCCGTTTTAAGGGAGAACATCCATATACGCAATCATTATTTCAATACTCTTTACATGTGGAAAAAGAATTAGGTCACTGTGATTTTGTTCAAGATCATTTTGAATATTTAGCTAAAGATCATCAAGACCATCGATTAAAGTTAGTTGAAAGTCTCATTGCTAATATTGATTTGACAACTGATGGTACTATTATTGTTTATAATAAATCTTTTGAGAAAACAAGATTAAAGGAATTAAGTTTCATTTTTAAGGATAAAAAATCCCAATTAGACGAAATTAATAATCATATTTTTGATTTATTAGAAGTATTAAGAGGTTCTAAGGATTTGTTTAAAGATACAAGTTGTGATAAGCCAAGTTTTACATATTATAATAATTTAATGCATGGGTCTTTTTCAATAAAAAAAGTATTACCACTTTTTACGAATTTAACTTATAAAAATTTAGATGTTAAAAATGGTACTGAGGCAATACTTACATATGGAATGCTTCCTTTTCTTAGCCCAAAAGAATATAAAGAAAAATATTTAGCGCTTAGTATATATTGTAGGCAAGATACATGGGCAATGGTTGAAATTTTAAGAGGGTTAAGAAGTATAATTGAAAAAAAATAAAGTAACTAATTAAGCTACTTTATTTTTTAATTTAGCATATAAATCATAACTATCTGCTCTTGTTATTTCAATTTCTATAATATCTCCTGCACTAATATAGTCAAGTTTTTCAGAATATATATATATATATCCATCAATATCATCAGGTGCATAAGCATAGTTTCGCACACAATAACGAGAATTTTCTTTATCATAGAAGTCCACAATAGCTGTATAGGTTTTACCAATAAAGGTTCTATTTAAAATTTTAGAAAGTTTATTTTGAAAAGTCATAATTTGATTTTTACGTCTTTCCATTACATCTTGTGGAACTTTAGGTTGCATTTCAACGCTTTTGGTATCTTCTTCGTCAGAGTAGGTAAAAACTCCTAAGCGGTTAAAACGTTGTTTTTTGACAAAATCGAATAGAATATTAAAGTCCTCTTCAGTTTCTGAAGGGAATCCAACAATAAGAGTAGTTCTAATAATAGCATCATTTATTCTTTTTCTAATGGTTTCAAAAAGATTTTCTAAAAAAAACTTTCCACCTCTGCGATTCATTTTATTAAGAATTTGGTTGGATGCATGTTGGATTGGAATATCAAAATATTTGGCAACTTTATCATTGTTTTTAATTTCATCAATTAGTTCGCTAGTAATTTCATCAGGATAGAGGTATAAGACTCTAATAATTTTAATTTCGTCAATTAAAGAAATTTGATGAATTAAATCGTGCAAAAAAAGATTATCTTTTTTATCAGTGCCATATCTAGTAGTATCTTGACCAATAAGAGTGATTTCCTTTACACCGCGACTTGCTAAATTTTTAGCCTCATCAATCAAACTATTAAAATCTCTACTCCTAAAGGGTCCCCTAATCAGGGGAATAGCACAATAACTACAGTGATTATTGCATCCCTCAGAAATTCTTAAATAAGCACTATGAGGAAGGGTAGCAATGACTCTGTTTTGATAATCCATCTTATAGGATTTACCAGTAAGAAGAATTTTTTGAAAAAGCTTATCGATATGGTCATAATCTCTAATGGGGAAATAGATATCTACCTCGGGAATACTTTGTTTTAAATCAGATAAATATCGCTCGACCAAGCAGCCCATAGCAATAATAATTTTACCTTTTTTATTTTCAGTAACATCTAAAATAGTATCAATAGCTTCCTTTTTAGCACTTTCAATAAAACCACAAGTGTTAACAACAATAATGTTTGCTTCCCTAATATTATTAGTAATTTCTAAATTATATTTTTGTGCTACACCAAGAAAAAGTTCAGAATCAATTAAATTTTTAGCACAGCCAAGTGAAATCATCCCAAGTTTCATATTTTAATTCCTCATTTTATGTTTCATTTAATATATATATTATATAACAAAATAAAATTTTTTTCAAATTTATTAGGTTTAATTTTTGACCTAAAGATTTTTTTTTGTTATAATAGATATATAATGTATTTTATAAAATGAAAGAAGGAAATAAATATGTCAAGACAATTTATCGTTGAAACCTCTGCTCGGCATGTCCATTTAACTGAAAGTGATTTTAAGGTATTATTTGGAAATGAGGCAACACTTACTATTAAGAAAAATCTATCACAACCAGGTCAATATGCATGTGAAGAAAGAGTTAATATTGTTGGCCCTAAAAAGGAGATTTTAGGAGTTTCTATTCTTGGCCCTTTTAGAAGTGCATCTCAAGTAGAGCTTTCCGCAACCGATGCTAGAAGCATTGGTCTTCCTATTGTAATTAAAGAATCAGGTGATTTAAAGGGTACTCCTGGATGTAAGATTGTTGGTCCTAAAGGATCTTTAGAACTTCATGAAGGAGTAATTGTTGCTAAACGTCATATTCATGCTACTAATGAAGATGCTAAAGAACTTGGTGTAAAGGATAAAGATATCGTTAATGTTAAAATTAAAACTCCTGAAAGATCACTTATTTTTGGTGATGTTGTAGTAAGGGTAAGTGATGCATATGCGCTTGCTATGCATATTGATACAGATGAAGCAAATGCATCAGGAATGGTTCCAGGGATAATGGGTGAAATTGTTCAAGAATAAAAAAATAAAAAGAAGGTCAAAAATTTTGGCTTTCTTTTTCTTTATATTAGCAAAAAAACAAAAAATAGTGTATAATATATATACATTAAGAAAAAGGTGATTAAAATGATTTGTCCAAAATGTCATAATGAAAATAAATATGATGCTTTAACTTGTGATTTTTGTATGGCAAAATTACCAATGACAAAAGCAAGAGAAGAAGAAATAAAAAGAAAACAAAAAATAGAAAAAAAAGCTAAACTAAACAAATCAATAACTAAACTGGTGGGATTATTAATGGGACTTTTTTTACTCATTGGAATTGTGGTTATTGTTTATCTTATTAGGAAGTAATTTTATGAGTGCTATTTTAACAAAGAAACAATTACAACAAAAAATAACGACCGTTTATGATGGAATTGTAGTTGGTGGTGGGCATGCGGGAATCGAGGCCGCTCTCGCGCTTGCAAGATTAGGATTGAAAACTTTAATGGTATGTGGAAGTTTTAAGCGAATCGGTAATATGCCATGCAACCCTTCTATTGGAGGACCTGCTAAAGGAATCTTAGTTAGGGAAATTGATGCTTTAGGAGGACAAATGGCTATTTCTGCTGATAAAACTTGTTTGCAAGTAAAAATGCTTAATAGCTCTAAAGGACCTGCTGTTCGGGCGATGAGGGTACAATCGGATAAACTAGCTTATGCTAGATATATGCAACATGTTGTACTAGACCAAGAAAATTTGGATATATATATTGCTTTAGTAGATGCTTTATTGACAAAAGATACTACTATTCAAGGAGTACAATTAGAAGATGGTACGCAGATTTTTTCTCAAACAGTAATAATAACAACTGGTACTTATTTATCATCTAAAGTTTTATGTGGTAAAAATGCTATTCCTTCTGGACCCGATGGTGAGGAAACAAATTATGGTTTATCAAAGTCTTTGAAAAATTTAGGATTTAATTTAATAAGATTAAAGACAGGGACACCACCTAGAGTTTATACGGATTCCATTGATTTTTCTCAAGGTCAACTAGAATTAGGAACTAATATGCCACTTACTTTTAGCTATCAAACAAATCCAAATGATATGATTCCTTTTGATAAGCAAGTGCCTTGTTATTTAATTTGGACAACACCTAAAACTCATGAAATTATTAGAGAGCATTTGAAGGAATCAAGTATGTATTCAGGTGTTGTCGAAGGAATTGGTCCTAGATATTGTCCTTCTATTGAGGATAAACTAGTTAGGTTTGCGGACAAAAAGCAACATCAACTATTTTTAGAACCTGAAAGTTTAGAAATTAATGAAACTTATATTCAGGGTTTTTCAACTAGTATGCCTCACTATGTTCAAGAACAAATGGTTCATTCACTCCCTGGATTTGAGAGAGCTAAAATTGCAAAATATGCTTACGCGATTGAATATGATGCAATTAATCCTTTAGAATTGAAACCTACTTTAGAATCTAAAAAAATTAAAGGTTTATTTTTTGGTGGACAGGTTAATGGCACTAGCGGATATGAAGAAGCAGCTGCTCAAGGATTAATGGCTGGTATTAATGCCAGTTGTTATTTAAAGAAAACTGATCCCTTAGTTTTAAAAAGAGATGAGGCTTATATTGGAGTTTTAATTGATGATTTGGTAACCAAAGGAGTAAATGACCCCTATCGAATGCTTACCTCGAGAGCTGAATATCGACTTTTACTTCGTCATGATAATGCGGATGCTAGACTAATAGAACACGGGTACCGAGTAGGTCTTGTCAGTGAAGAAAGATATCATATATATCTTGAGAAGAAAATGGCAATTGAAAAAGAAATTGAAAGACTTGATAAATTAAAATTAACACCCAAAAAAGAAATCAATGATTATTTAAAAGAAATACCATCACCTCTTTTGCATGATGGTATAAGCGCCAAAGATTTAATGAAAAGACCCGAAATTAGTTATTTTGATATCGTTAAAATGGTTTCTTTAGAAAATCCTTTATCTTATGAATATGGAGAATGTTTGAATACTTTAGTTAAGTACCAAGGATATATTGATAAGGCTTTTAAAGAGGCACAAAGAGTTTTAAAATTAGAAAGTATTTTAATCCCTATTGATATTGATTATCAAAATATTTCCAATCTAGCTAGTGAAGCAAGAGAAAAATTGATTCAAATTAAACCCTTAACGATTGCACAAGCTTCTAGAATTAGTGGTGTTAATCCATCGGATATTTCTATTTTACTTGTTTATATTGAAAGTTTAAGAAGGAAGAAAAAACATGAAATATAATCATTATTTAGACGAACTTATTATACTTGATGATAAACAAAAAGGTCAATTATATGAATATTATAAGCTTCTAAATGAAGGAGCTAGAACGATGAATTTAACAACTATTCTTGAAGAAGAAGAGGTTTATATTAAGCATTTTTATGATAGTATAATGGTATTAAAAGATCAAACAATTCAAGATATGATAGAAGTCTTAGATATTGGAACTGGAGCAGGATTACCAGGAATTGTTCTAAAAATAGTATATCCACAAATAAAAGTAACTTTGCTTGAGGCAACGCAAAAAAGGTGTCAATTTTTACATTATGTTATTGAAAAATTACAATTAGATAATATTAATGTTGTATGCGATCGAGCTGAAAATTTTTGTAATCAAAAAAGAGCATTCTATGATATTGTGGTAGCAAGAGCAGTTGCTAATCTTAATATGCTTTCGGAACTTTCGATACCTTTTGTTAAATTAAATGGTATTTTTATTGCAATGAAAGGGCAAAACTATCAAATAGAATTAGATAATTCTAAAGATGCAATTGCTATTCTAGGTGGAATAATTGATGATAAAATTTTATATAGTTTGCCCAAAGAAAGAGGAATTCGTTGCTTAATTAAGATTAAAAAAATACGAATAACACCAAGTATTCATCCTAGAAGTTATGCTAAAATGAAAAATAAACCTCTATAGAAAGGAGTTATTATGGGTAAAATCATTTCTATTGTTAATCAAAAAGGAGGTGTAGGTAAGACAACTACGGCCATTAATTTAGGGGCTGCACTAGCAATGTTTAAACAAAAAGTTTTGATTGTTGATTATGATCAACAGGCTAACGCAACTATCGGACTAGGAATTAATCGTGAAGATATTTTGTTTGATGTTAGTGATTTTTTTACTCATATTGGTCTTCTAAGAAGAGCTATTGTCAAAACTAAAGTAGAAAGACTTGATTTAATTGCCTCATCAATCAAACTTGCTAATATTGAAGAAAGTCTTTATATGATACCAGATAAAGAACTTCTTTTAAAAAGAAAATTAGATATAATTAAAAATGAATATGATTTTATTTTGATTGATTGTCCACCATCTTTAGGATTAATTGTGGATAATGCTCTTTTTGCTAGTGATTCTGTTATCATACCAGTTGAGTGTGGTTTTTATGCATATGATGCTCTTACCCAAATGATTAATAAAATTGATAAAATTCAAAATAATAAAAACATAGATATTGAGGGAATTTTATTAACCAAACTTGATAATAAAAATACATTAGGTTATGAAATTGTGGAAAAAGTTAAATTTTTATTTCCCGAGAAAATTTTCAAAACAATTATTACAAGATCATCACATATTCAAGAAGCTCCTCTTTATGGAAAAAGTGTTTTAAATTTTTCTTTTAATTCAAGAGGCTCTAAAGAGTATCGCAATCTTGCAAAAGAAATTTTAGAAAATAATTTAATAAAAATTACGAAGGAATGATATATATGGTTGACGCAACTACTATTAAAATTGGTGATATTTTAAAATTTAAAAAAAATCATCCATGTGGATCAAATACATGGAAGGTATTAAGAATTGGTATTGACTTTAAATTAGAGTGTACAACATGTGGTAGAATTATTATGATTCCAAGACTAGAAGTAATTAAAAAAGCTAAAGAAGTAATTGAAAATGGTACAATAAATAAGTCTGTTATAAAGAATGACTAAAGTATGTATATGAAAGATGAATCTACTTTTTTTCGTTTTAATATTAATAAAAGAAAAAGTTAATTTAAAGAATTATAAAAATTTGAGGTTTGGTAAATTAATATATAATCTAATTGCTTTTTTTAAAGTCTTATTTTAAGTTTTATAAGATAGAATGAATAACATTAAAAGTAAAATTTTAGATTTATTTTTAATATTTTCTTTTTAGAAATAGTTTATTTTTTCTTATAAAACTTTTTTTTGCTTTTTATGACAAAACAATATTATATAATAGATAACACACGCTTTAAAAAAGGGGGGGAAGTTTAAAGTGCTAAAAAAAATGAATATGATTATTGTAGCCTTCTTTTTAATTTTAACTATTAATGGAGGTTACTTATTTTCTTTATATTTGCCTGTAATGTTATTTTATCTATTTAAAGATAAAAGAAATATGTATTATATATATCCAATCTCATTGCTAAGTATTTTACTTTTTTCAAAAGAGTTTATAATTGGTTATTTGGTTTTAATAGTACTTGTAACAATCTTCTTATTTTTATTTAAAATGGGTGTGAATAAAGACAATGTATTATTTGCAAAACCTAATATAATTATCTCTGCGTTTATTTTAATTATCAATTTAGTTAGTTTTTTTTTGTATCCTAAATCTAGTATTAATGTTTTTGGTAAAATCATTTTTACTTTTTTAAGTATTTTGATTTACTTGTTTTTAGATGTTTATTTATATAAACTTTTAAAAGATATTAAAAATATTAAAGAAAGATTTTTCATTAATGATAATAAAAGTTTTCATTCATATATTTATTTAGAAATTTTAATTTGTATTTTAACAACTATTGGTGCAAGTTATATAGAGATTTTCAATGTAAATCTATCAATTATTGTTGGTTGTTATTTTGCGATGTATTTAAGCCGGAAATTTAAAAATATTTATAGTTTATTGTATAGTCTTGTGATTGTTTTTCTCGAATATGTTTTCTTTAAAATTGATGAAAGTTTAATTATTATTGTTATATCTGGTATCTATTCAGTTAGAAGTGTATACACTATTGGTATTCTAAATGCTTTTTTAGCAATTATAATTTTCAGTAATACTATTCAAAATCAAGCAGTATATATCGCTATTATGGGACTTAGTATTGTATTTGAAGTTTTGTCATATGTATTTATTAAAGTACAAGCTGAGGATATTGATGAATATAAAGAAATTCACCAAACTGCTCAAAAAAGTGTCAATGAAGAAATATTAAAATTTGCAGGATTTTTAGACCGTTTTGTTATTGGCTTTCAAAATCCCAAAGGTTTTAATGAAAAACTAAGTAATGGTATTAAAACAATTGTTGATAAACATTGTAAAAACTGTACTAATCAAAAGGTTTGTTTTAGTCAAAACAAATCATCACTTTATCCTATTTTCAAAGATATCCTAATGATGGATGAAGATGCAATTTATAATTATGAAGATTTTGCTAAAACCTGTTATAAATATCCATCTATTTTAAATACCTCAAAACTATTAAATGAACGAATCAATTATAAAGATCCCAATAGTGATGAAAAAGATGCAAATAATTATATATTATTAGCTCAAATCAGTGGGGTATCAAATGCTCTTAAAAATTATGTTGTTGATACAACTAGTAAAACAGAACTTAACTATCAAAATTTATATAAAGCCAAAAGTTATTTAATAGAATTAGAATATTATGTTACTTATTATGAAATTACGAGATGTTATGAACATGATTTTTTAATAAAAATTGGTATTAAAAATACTAGCTTTGAAAAAATTAAAAGTATTTTAACCACCTTATTTGAAACAATTGTTGATGAAGAAGTTAGTGTAGAATTGATATCCGAAGAAAATACAACTTTATATATTAATATAATGCCAAAATTAATAATTGATGTAATTTATGCCTATGGTAATATTCCTGCAGATAGTCAAGCTATTAGTGGAGATAACTATTTGGTTAAAGAACAAGATAATGGTCATATTTTATTTGCTATTTCAGATGGTATGGGTAAAGGTTATAGCGCTTTTTATGAAAGCGATATGACGCTTCATTTAGTAGAAGATATTGTCCATTTAAATATTGAATCATCAACTGCTTTAGAAATTCTTAATACTTTTTATACTGTTCAAGATTATTTAGAACGTTATGCTACTCTTGATTTCTTAGATATCAATCGTCATAGTGGATTAGCTACTTTTTATAAAATGGGAGCAAACACAACCTATATTTTTAAACAAAATGGTAATATTGAAAAAATTATTAATAAAAGTTTGCCACTTGGTATTGATGAAGAAGTTGATCAAAAAACTTATCATTTAGAAGATGGAGATTTAATTATTATGAGCAGTGATGGTGTGCTAGAAAATTTAATTGATAATGATCAACTTGAAAGTTTTATCAAATCATCTAGTAATTTACTTCCTCAACAACTAGTATATGAAATTTTAAATTATACAACTACTCATGATATTAAAGCAAAAGATGATATGACAATTATTGTTTTAAAAATTCAAAAACAAAAATAAATATAGATATTTTAACCTTTTTATTATCTAATAAAAAGGTTTTTTTATGTTTGGACTTTAATTAACAATTGTGTTATAATTGTTTTAAGAATAAAAGTAAAAGGAATTTATATGGAAAAGTTAATAGAACATATTGAACAAGAAAAAGATTTGATTATTATATCAAATCAAGCCATTAAATCAATCTTAATTCAGAAACTTTCTAATAAGATGCGAAAGATTACATTTAAAAGTTTTGATGAAGTAAAAGATGATATCTATTCAAAAATTGATTGTCAAATGTTATTGAATAATATGAAAGAAGATACTAATTTAGAAGTATTGCGAATTAAACTTGTAAATAGTTATTTTATTAAAAATGATAGTAATGAACCACTACTTCATGAGTTATATCTTTATCATCAAAACAATCATTTAACATTAGATGAGAATTATTTGTCTTACTATAAAAGTAAAAGAATTTATTTAGTTAATTACTATGGTGATGATGATTTAATGAATCAATTTTTACAATTTTTAAATAATTATGAACAACTTTTTATAACAAATGATGTCAATAAGGAACTTAAAATTTTACATTTTGAAAATTATGATGATGAAATATTAGATGTAGTAAATCGTATTGCCATTTTATTAAATAAAGGAATAGAACCTGCTAAAATTATTATTCATAAAGTGAATGAAGATTACTTAAATAAGTTAGAAGAATATTTGATGATATATAAAATAGATTATATTATTGATGGTAAAGGTTCTTTTTTTGACTTAGATATTGTTAAAGATTTCTTCAATTACTTAAAAAAATATGAAACAATGAACCTGAATAAAGTATTAAAAGAGTATTTTACAAATAATAATGTGAATAAAGTTTTTTCAAAAGTATTGAAATTATTAGAACCTATTATAATGCTAGATTTAACAATTAATCAAATAACTTTAAATTTAATAAAAGATGTTTTGACGCATACAAATTATCAAGAAGAAGTTACCAATGTAATCAAAATTGAAAATGTTTTTGATCATATCTATGATTTTGATACGCATATTTTTATAATGAATTTTAGTCATGGTGAGATTGCACATATTTATAAAGATGATACTTATCTAAATGATAGAATTAGAAAAACTTTAAAATTATTAACAAGTTTTGATAGAACTCAAATGGAAGAAAAGAAAATACTTGATTTGATTAATGGTTATGAATTTATTCATTTAAGTTATTCGACATATTGTTTTTCTAAAACATATTTACTTAGTAATTTAACAAAAGAACTTACTAAAACAAACATAGTCAATATTTGTGATGCATCAATTGATATTTTTAATATTGTTAATAAAGATATGGCAAGGATGCGGTTTTTAAAAGCTTATGCATTATATCGTTTATATCAAGAAAAAACTTTAGATTACCTTAATGGTTATAACTACTTTCATGCAGATTTAACAAAACGTTATCAAAGTGATTTTCATGCGACTCTAGATTATTTAGCTCTACCAACTTTATTTATGGAACTATCATACACTAAACTAAATGATTATTTTAGTTGTCCTTTTCGTTTCTATCTTAAATATATTTTAAATATTAAAGAAAAGACGGAAGATAATCATAGCACTTTTATTGGTAGTATGTATCATTATGTTTTAGAAAAAGTTGTGGCAAAAAGATATATTGATAAACTTGCAAAAGAAGAGGTTTTAGAAAATATCAGTAGTTATATTCATGATTTTGTCAAAAATGGAAAATACGAAGTACAAAATAAATTAAAATTTTATTTAAATAAATTTGTCGAAGAATTAAAAATTATTGTAGAAATTATTATGGACTTTATGGATCATTCTTCCTTTGAAGTTATAGGTCTTGAACAAAAATTAGAAAAAAAACTTGATGATAATACGATAATAGTTGGTTTAGTTGATAAAATTCTAAAATATCAAGATTATTATCTAGTTATTGATTATAAAACAAATCCAGTAAATCCTAGTTGGTATTCTCTTGATGTAGGTCTTGATCTGCAATTGCCACTTTATCTATCTTTAATCAAAGCAAACTATCCAAACGCAAAGATTGCAGGAGGCTATCTACAAAGTGTTTTTCGTACAAATATTTTAAAATATGAGGATAAACCTTTTTCAAAGATAATGTTAGAACAATTAAAATATGCAGGTTATACCTTACAAGATATAGATGTTATTTTAGCAATTGATACAAATGCTTTAAATGGTAATGGTAGTATGCCTAAACAAATTTTATCTAATAGGGGCTTTTATAAAAATTTTTTAAAAAAATCTTTTACGCAGACCCAATTTGATAATATTATTCTATATGTAGAAGAATTAATTTTTAAAGCAAACAAAAATATTAGGAAAGGACTTTTCCCTATCTTACCACTAACAGATGAAAAAAATGAGTCTGTTTGTAGGTATTGTAAATTAAAAGATCTTTGTTATAGAAATGACACAATGAAAAAAGTTTATAAAAAACATGATGATTTTTCATACCTTTTTGAAGGAGGAAATAATGAAAACAAACTGGAGTACTGAACAATTAAAAGCTATTTATGATAATGGTAAAGACATCTTAGTAAATGCAGGAGCAGGAAGTGGCAAAACTGCGGTTTTGACAGAACGATTATTACAAAAAATTGAAGCAGGTGTTAAACTTGATGAATTAATTGTTTTAACTTTTACGACACTTGCAGCTGGTGAAATGAAAGAAAGATTAAGAAAAAAATTAAAAGAGAGTAAAAATCCCTTCTCACAAGATGCCTTGTTATATATTGATCAAGCTAATATTCAAACCTTTGATGCTTTCGTTAATGAATTAGTTAGAAAATATCATTATCTACTTAATATGAATAATCAAATTAATGTAGTTGATAATATTACTTTCAAAATGATTTCATTAGATTTATTAAATGAGATTTTTAATCAATTCTATCAAGAAGAGAACCCTACTTTTTTTTCATTACTTAATCAATATACGACCAAAGATGATGAAATTTTAAAAAACAATTTGATAGAGTTATATAATAAAATAGTTTTATTTCCTAATTATCAAAATATTTTAAATCATTACGAAGAATATTTTAGTGAACAATTTGTTACCAAAATGTTAGATGATTTTAATCAAATTTTGAAGGATAAAGCAATTCAAATTGAAAGTGAAATCAAATTATTAAATAATTATACAGCCTCTTTTAGTCTTAAAAAACATTACGATGAACTTTTAGAATTATGTCAAAAATTAAAAAAAACGAATACCTATGATGATTATTTATTTTTGACAACGTATAAGTTTACTAAATTACCTTCTAAAGTAGAGTATGAGGAAGAGAAGGAACCATATAAAAAAATTTATGGAGAAATTAAAACGCAAATAGAAAGTATGCAAGAGTTATTGATATATGAAAATGCTAAAAATTTAATTAACCTTTATTTGACAACAAAACCTTGTGTAAAAATAGTAGTTCAAATTTTGTTAGAATTAGATAAATCATTAAATAAGTATAAATATGAACATAATGCTTATGATTTTAACGATATTGCTCAAATGGCTATAAAACTATTAGAAGAAAATGATGAACTTCGATATAGTATTAAAAAGCACACAAAAGAAATTTTAATTGATGAATATCAAGATACCTCTGATATCCAAGAAAGACTTGTGTGGCTGATTGCAGATAATAATGTTTATATGGTAGGTGATGTTAAACAATCAATTTATCGGTTTAGAAATGCCAATCCTGATATTTTTAAAAATAAGTATCAAAAATTAAAGGAAACTGGTGTAATTGATTTAACCCAGAATTTTCGTTCACGAAAAGAAGTTTTAGATTTTGTTAATTTAGTTTTTCAAAATGTAATGAGCCTAGATTTAGGTGGGGTAGATTATAATGATGCCCATTATTTACATTATGGTTTCAAAACCTATGATAAATTTCAAGCATCTAATTATCAAACAAAAATATATACATATGATTTAACCGATGATTATCATTTCTCTAAAGCAGAAGTAGAGGCTTTTATAATTGCTGAAAAAATTAAACAGATGGTTAATACTAAAAAAATCTTTGATAAAAATACCAAAGAAAATCGATTTGTAACTTACCAAGATTTTGCGATTTTGACTAGTTCTAAAGATAAGTATGATTTATATAAAAAAATTTTCGAATATCATGGAATTCCACTTGAAATCCATAAAGACCAAAATTTTACAACTGGAGGAGAGATATATGCTATATATAATCTTTTAAAAGTAATTTATTCTATTTATGATAAAAACTATGCTAAACATAATTTAAAAAGAGCGCTGACTTCAGTTTTGCGTAGTTATTTAGTAGAGATGAATGATGATGATATTACTAAAATTGTAACATCAGATCATATTTTAACATTATTAAAAGAATATGATTTAGAATTATTTAATAAATTAGAAGATATTGCTATGCAACTTGATGTATTAAGTCTTAACCAATTAATTAAGTTAATTTATCAACAGTTTGATATATATATTAAAATGATGAATTTATATGATATAGAAAAAGCTGAATCATCTCTTTTATATATGTATAATATTATCAATAGTCTAGTATTACTAGAATATAGTTTAATAGATGTCATTCATTATTTTGCTCTTTTGGTTAATGAGGAAGAAAAATTTGCTATTAAAATGACCAAAAAAGCATCTCTTAATAATCAAGCGGTAAAGATGATGTCCATTCATGCTTCAAAAGGGTTAGAATTTCCCATTTGTTTTTTTCCTGAATTATATAAAAAATTCAATCTACAGGATTTAAAGGGCAACTTCTTATATAGTAAAAACTATCAGATTATTATGCCTATTCATCTTAATGGACTATTTTTAACTAATCCACTTAAATTTTTAGAACAACATTATTATTTAAAAGAAGAAATTAGTGAAAGAATTAGATTGTTATATGTAGCATTTACAAGACCAAAAGAGGAAGCTATTTTAGTATTGCCAAAGTTTGATAATGAAGAAGTTTATACAAAAAATGAAATAGAGGATAAAAAGTTGAAGATTCGTTCTTTTTATGATTTGCTCAATTTAATTGCTCCTAGATTACGGTTTTTAGAAGAAGAAGTTGACCTACGTTTAATAAACATTGTGAAAGATTATAGTAATGTAAACAATGATGAAATTAATAAAAATATTGATAGCATTACCAATCAAGAATTTTCTTTTTTTGATACTAGCCTTAAAAAAAGAAGCCTTCTTAAAATGAAGGCCTCAAAAGAGTCTATTTTTTTTAAAGAAAAAGAAGAATTAGAATTGTTGCAACTTGGCAATTATTTTCATCATGCTTTAGAACTATCAAATATGTCGATTGTTAATGTTAATAATCTTCATATTAATAAAAGAGTAAAAAATCTTATTATTGCTTTTTTAGAAAGTCCTTTTATTAAAGAAAAAAAAATTATTAATCATTATCATGAGTATGCTTTTTCCTATGAGGAAGAAGAAAGTAAAATTGATGGAGTTATTGATTTAATTATTGAAACAAATGACTCTATTTATATTATTGATTACAAACTTAGTAACTTAGATGACATTGCCTATACCAAACAACTTTCAGTTTATAAAAACTATATGATGAGAATTTCAAACAAAAGGATTTATACTTATTTATATTCAATTTATAAACAAGAGTTCAGGAAAATAATTTGCTAAGCATATTTAGTAACAACGGCTCCCATAAAATGATCAATTCCGCCAATCACATTTATAACATGATAACCGAGTCTTGATAAAAATTTACAAGCGTGATAACTATTATTACCGTTTTTACAAATAATAAAATAAGTATGATTACAGTTTAAAAATAAGTTATGTTTTTCAACTAAAATGCTATAGGGTATATTAATAGAATCAACAATATGATAAAGTTCAAAATCTCTAGTATCTCTAATATCAATAATTTTGAAATTTATGTTTTTTTGATAATATTTGAAAAATTTAATTGGTGATATTTCGTCCATATATATGCCTCCCTTGAATTATGGTATGAGTATTTTAACAAATTAAAGTGGCAAATAAGGTCATATTATGGAAGTAAAATAATTAATTTAAAAGTTAGTTTAAATGGTTTGCTTGAAAAAAGTAGAAGTTTATTATATAATATATATGTTAGGAATATGGTGATCTAGATGCTTTCAAGATTAAAAGATATTTATCAAGATAAATTACAAGAAGAAGTTACTCAAATAACTGATAACTATTATTATTTTTATAAAGATAAAACAACTTGTGATATTTTTGCAATTTCTAAAACAATTTCTCAAAATGAGTATCATTTATTAAAAGAACTTTATATTGAAAAAAGAATTTATACTTATAATAATGATTTGCAAAAGATATATGAATATCTTTTAGAAAATAAAGAATATCCTTTTAAAATTAAAAAAATTAGAATGATTATTTTTCAGTTAAATAAAGAAGATATCAGTATTGTGCAAAAAATGTTGTCTGATCTTTATCAAAGATGTTATTTTTTAGAACTTTATAATTTAAATATTTGTTTTCTTGAGGAAAATCAAACAAAAATTAAGGATTTATTCGAAGCTTTAAGTGCTGATTTAGGATATGATATCATTTTACATGAAGGTTTAATTTTAAATAGTAAATATAGTGGTAAAGAAATTTTAGAATATATTAAGGTTTATCACGATAATGAGATAATTCATAAAAAGGTGTATACCGATTTAGCAGATGTAATTTTAAGTTTAGGTATGGGTGATTATGAATATTTGAAAAGATCTCTTAAAAAAAATTTACTTTTACCTCTTTTTCAAGATGCTACTACAAGAGAAATTATTAGTGTAATGTTTAAAAATGATTTAAATGTCTCCCAAACATCTAAATTGCTTTATATGAATCGCAATAGTTTAATCAATAGACTTGATAACATCTTAAAAGAAACAGGGTTAAATTTACAAAAATTTACCCACGCTTGTGCAATATATCAAATGATTAATTTGAACTAAAATAAAAATTGTTTAAAAAATAAAAAAATTAAGCAACATATTGCCTATAGTAATATTGTTGCTTTTATGGTATAATATCCTTGTATCATAAAAAATAAGAAAATAGGAGGAAATTTTTATGGCAACTGTTGAACTCAAAAATATCAACAAAATTTATAATAATAATGTTCAAGCGGTTTTCGATTTTAATTTAAAAATTAAAGATCGTGAATTTATAGTATTCGTTGGACCATCAGGATGTGGTAAAACTACAACGCTTAGAATGGTTGCAGGGCTTGAAGAAATTACAAGCGGACAACTTTTAATTGATGGTGAAGTGATGAATGATGTAGCACCAAGGGATCGCAATATTGCAATGGTATTCCAATCATATGCTCTATATCCACACTTTACTGTATATGATAATATGGCATTTGGGTTAAAACTTAGAAAATTCTCTCGTAACGAAATTGATCGTCGTGTTCAAAATGCGGCTGAAAAGCTTGGGTTAAAACCATATTTGGATCGTAAACCAGCAGCACTATCAGGTGGACAACGTCAACGTGTTGCTCTTGGTCGTGCTATTGTTCGTGATGCAAAAGTTTTCTTAATGGATGAACCTCTATCTAATCTAGATGCTAAACTTCGTGTACAAATGCGTTCTGAATTGATTAAAATTCATGAAAGTTTAGGTACAACGACAATTTATGTTACCCATGACCAAATTGAGGCTATGACAATGGCATCAAGAATTGTTGTTATGAAAGATGGTTGGATTCAACAAATTGGAGCACCAAAAGAAATTTATGATAAACCTAATAATATTTTCGTAGGTGGCTTTATTGGTACTCCACCGATGAATTTCGTAAATGGTGTTGTTGGTAAAGATGGTATTTTTGAATGTGGAAGTCATCGTTTTGGTGTTGTTAGAATCCCTATTCCAGAAGAACAACTTGAAGTTTTGAAAGAACAAAATTATCTTGAAAAAGATATCATTATGGGAATTAGACCAGAAGATATTTCTGACCAAGAAGAAGATTTTGCAAAACATCCTGAATGGACTCATGAATTTAAAGTTGATATTTCTGAACTTTTAGGTGCTGAATCACAAATTAGAGTAAAACTTCCTGGTAAAGATGTAACAGGTCAAGCTATTACTGCAAAAGTTCCTGCTCGTATTGACATTCATACTAATGATAATATTAAATTAATGCTTAATATGAATAAATGTCATTTCTTTAATCCTGAAACTGAAAATAGAATTAAAAGAGATTAATTATTAAGTGGTAAATAAAGATGTTTTATACCTCAAAAAAGCGAATAGGTCTACAATTATAAAATATAAAAATCAAGATGAAATAGTTATAGATTTGTTATTAGAAACATTATTAGACTTGACTTTACGAGAAGATTTAACAACTCTAAAAGGAAGATTAGAGGCAACTTCTAAGGTATACCATATCTTTAAACACGTTCCAATATACTTAAAAGAAAATATCACATTGATTCAAACAAATAATAAGAAAGAGATTGATAATATATATATCAATAGTTATAATATTATTGAAATGGTTAAGGATAAAAAACAAACAATCATAGTTTTTATTGATCATAGTTTTTTAAAAATTGACAAGCCTTATCATTTGATCAAAAAATATTATGATTTAAGTTTAAAAATTCAAAAACTCTAATTAATATTAGAAAGGAAAATTAAAATGGCAAAAAAAAATATTAAAGATTTAGATTTAAAAGGTAAGAAAGTTTTAATGCGTGTAGATTTTAACGTTCCTATGAAAGGTGGCGTTATTACTGATGATAATAGAATTGTTCAAGCATTACCAACAATTAAATATGCATTAGAACAAGGTGGAAAAGTTATTCTTTTTTCTCATCTTGGTCGCATTAAAACAGAAGAAGATCTTGCTAAAAATAGTTTAGCTTTAGTTGCTAAACGTTTAGAGGAGTTACTTGGAAAACACGTTGAATTTGTTCCTGTTACCCGTGGGAAAGTTTTAGAGGATGCAGTTGCAGCCCTTAAAGAAGGCGAAGTATTAATGTTTGAAAATACTCGTTATGAAGACTTAAATGGTAAAAAAGAATCTAAAAATGATCCTGAACTTGGTGCATATTGGGCAAGTCTTGGTGATGTTTTTGTTAACGATGCTTTTGGTACTGCTCATAGAGCACATGCATCTAATCAAGGTATTGCAAGTCATTTTCCTAATGATTCGGCAGCAGGTTTCTTACTTGAAAAAGAAATTAAATTTATTGGTGGCGCAGTTGATAATCCTGTAAGACCATTTGTTGCTATTCTTGGTGGGGCAAAGGTTAGCGATAAAATTTCAGTTATCGAAAACTTACTTAATAAAGCGGATAAAGTTATGATTTGTGGAGCAATGGCTTATACTTTCTTTAAAGCTCAAGGTTTAGAAGTTGGTAAATCAAAATGTGAATTAGACTTTGTTGAGTATGCTCAAGGATTACTTGAAAAGGCTAATGGTAAAATTATTTTACCAGTTGATGTTGTAAGTGTTAAGGTTTCTGATGAAGATGTTGCAGCTGATTTCTTTGGTGCGATTGCGAAGGCTGATACAAAGGTTGTTGATGTTAGAAATATTGATAAGGATTCACAAGGACTTGATTGTGGACCAAAGACAATTGAACTTTTTAAAAAAGAATTAGTTGGTGCGAAGACAGTTGTATGGAATGGACCTGCTGGAGTATTTGAAGTTGAAAAATTTGCTAAAGGCACAAAAGCTATTTGCGAAGCGTTAGCAAATCTTGATGGAGCAACGACTATTATTGGTGGTGGTGATTCAGCAGCAGCTGCAATTTCAATGGGATATGAGAATAAATTTACTCATATTTCAACAGGTGGTGGAGCAAGCTTAGAATATTTAGAAGGCAAGGCTCTTCCTGGTGTTACTTGTTTAAGTGATGTAAAATAAGGGTGCAAATATGAGAAAACCGATAATTGCTGGAAACTGGAAGATGTTTAAAACAAGGGATGAGGCTTTAGCATTTATTTATGCAGTAAATGAGTCGCTTCCATCTATTGATGATGTTGATACAGTAATTTGTGCTCCTTTTGTTGTTCTTCGTTGTCTTGTAAAACGACAAGGGGAAAATTTAAGAATTGGTGCTCAAAATATGCACTTTGAAGAAAAAGGTGCTTTTACAGGTGAAGTTGCACCTGAAATGCTTACTTCACTTGGTGTAACATATGTAATTATTGGACACTCAGAAAGAAGGGCAATGTTCAATGAAACTGATGAAACCGTAAATAAAAAATTACATGCGGCCTTTAAGCATAATTTAATTCCTATTCTTTGTGTTGGTGAACATTTAGAAGAAAGAGAAAACAATCAAACTGAAGATGTGATTCAAAATCAACTCATTCAAGATTTAGAAGGATTAACTAAGGATGAAGTGAAAGAATTGGTTATTGCTTATGAACCTATTTGGGCAATTGGTACGGGTAAAACCGCAACAGCAGATGTAGCAGATGAAACTTGTGGCTTTATTAGAAAAGTTATTAGTAAACTTTATGATGAAGAAACCGCAACAACGATTAGAATTCAATATGGGGGTAGTGTTAAGGTAAACAATATTGAAGAATTAATGTCTAAACCTAATATTGATGGAGCTTTAATTGGTGGTGCAAGTTTAGTAGCAGAAGATTTTATTTACTTTGCAAATGTAGCATCAAAATTAAAATAAACAAAAAACTTAATTTTATATTAAGTAAAAATTAATAGGCTGTAATCTATAAATTAGGTTTAGCCTTTTTATTATCCTAATTAATTTTAAAAAGTACTTTATTATTAATTTAACATTATATTATAAAAAACATTTTGGTATAAAAATAATTTTATATTTTTTCTTTCAAATTTTATGTATATTTTTATAAGTGAAAAGTTTAATCGATAAACATAGATATGTTATTATATAAAAAACATAGTATAATATAATTAAAAGTAAGGAAAGAGAACACGAATAAAAATTTATATTTAGTAGATAATAAAGATAAAAAATTTTATCAAAATCAAATATACGTTCATCTTTATTCATCCCAAAGTTTTGATTGATTAGAAGCGAAGTATCATAGTGGCAATCCAAGAAAAGGTGAAATTCCAGTTTGTAAGGATTATTTATCCATTATTTCATCATATAGTAAAGGACTTACTTTAGGCTATTCATTTTTAAATGATTATAGTCAAAATAATGGTTTTGTAATTCAAGAAGGAGAAGAGATTGGTACGGAAATTAATTTTTCATATAGTAAATCATATACAAATACGAAGCCTTATTTATCATCTCAATTATCTAGTAGTAATCCATTAGAAGCAGAGTGGACATATATTTTCCAAAATGAAAATAGGAATGAAACTTGTCATACTCAAAATTATTATTTATTTGAAATGAATAATGCTCATCATAGTATGGTAATGGGAGATTTTGATTTAAATTATAATATTAAAGCGACATTTTAAAAAACATTAGGATTAAAGTATTATAAAGATGTTCAATTAACTAAATCAAAAAATATATGGAGTCATCAATAGTGGATAAGATTAATTAAAATAAAAAGATAGATAAAAATATATTTTTAAATATATTTTTTTGATAAATAATCTCTTTTATGTTATAATATTAAAAAAATATGTTGGTGGAAATATATGAATTCTAAAGAACGGTATAAAGAGTTAATAAAAGAAAATAATGAAACAATTCAATATTTAAGCAATTCTTATCAAAGTATTGCGAATACTTATATTAAAAAAGCAAGGGGATATGCGATTAAAAGTCTTGATACAGAAGTGAAAATAAAAAAGGTATTAGAAGAATTAAGTAGTTTTGATGAAAAACATATAGATGTTCATTTAGCAATTCCTAATATGTCTATATATATTGAAAATCATGTTCATAAATTATCCAAAGCAATTCATAATAAATATAAAGTGAAAGAAATAATTGCTGTAACAATATTTTTATTATGTATTATAGGATATTTTATTGCTAATGTTTGGCTTAACAAAAAAGTTCCTCAGCCATCACCTACAAATGTAAATATTGCGGTTATGGCAAATCAAAATAATTGTTTTTATTTAACATGGGATCATAATGAATTTGCAACAAATGGATATTATATCATAATATATGAAGATGACGAAAAAGTAAAGGAAGTAGATGTTAAGAAACAAGTAGATACCAACACAAATAAACAATATTTCAAAACTGATATTGTCTATAAAGATGGTAAAAGGTATAAATTTGAAATTAGAACTGAGGCAACAAATGAATATAAAGCATCAGATATCATTACTATTTACTATCCCAATTAATAGTTATATGAGGACATAATATTTGACAAAGTTGGCAAAATATAGTATAATAAATAAAGTGCGATAAATGCAGCATTCATTTGATTTTTAATCAATAGATTATCACGGAATATGGATATGAGTAATCTCGCTGCTTAGGTGAAAGTAATTGGATAATCTAATTAGAAATTGTATTTGAATTTTTATCCACAAAATAAGAGTCTATGGACTATAAAAAGGAGAAAAAAATGGCACGTTATACAGGCCCAAGTTGGAAACAATCAAGAAGATTAAAATTTTCTGTTTTAGAAAATGGTAAAGAATTACAAAAAAGAAATTATGCACCTGGTCAGCATGGTCAAAGAAGAACAAAATTATCTGAATATGCTCTTCAATTACAAGAAAAACAAAAAGTACGCTTTACATATGGTGTTAGTGAAAAACAATTTAGAAATTTATTTACTAAAGCCGGTAAATTAGAAGGAAAACATGGTGAAAATTTCTTATTCTTATTAGAATCTAGATTAGATAATTTAGTTTATCGTATGGGATTTGCGACAACACGTCGTCAAGCAAGACAACTTGTAAATCATGGACATGTACTTGTTGATGGTAAAAAAGTAGATATTCCATCATATATAGTAAAACCAGGTCAAACTGTTGAAATGAAAGAAGCATCTAGAAATTTACAAATTGTTAAAGAAGCTTTAGAAAATTGTGTTGCTCGTTTAGGCTTTGTTAGTTTTGATGAATCAAAAGGTGTAGGTACTTATGTACGGTTACCACAGCGTAATGAAATCTTACCAGAAATTCGTGAGAACTTAATTGTTGAATTCTATAATAGATAATAGCCTATTTAAATAATAAGCAGTGTAAAAAACATCTTATCAAAATAAGATGTTTTTTGTTTATTTTATTGTAAAAATAATTTATTTTTAGTATAATATACCTATAAAGATTAAAGGAGATTAAAAGATGAATAAAAAATTAAGTGGAAAAATATTTTTATTTGTAAATATTTTTATATTACTTTCTTTTTTAAGTTTTGTTTGTGGTTGCACTAAAAGATATAAGGTTACTTTTATTGTAGATAATGAAACTTATAAAACTGTTGAAGTTAAGAAAGGTAATACAATTGAGAAAATCGAAGCACCTACTAAAGAAAATCATTATTTTAAGGGTTGGTTTGATGAAAATAACTTATTTGATTTTTCAACATCCATAAAAAAGGACTATAATTTAGTTGCTAAATATGATACTTTTTGTGATGTAGATGGCCATGATTGGATTGATGCTACATGTACAACAACTAAATATTGTCAAAGATGTGGTGAAACTGAAGGAGTTGCTTTAGGACATATTTGGAAAGAAGCAACATCTCAAACCCCTAAAACTTGCACAAGATGTGGAGTAACCGAAGGAGATCCTTTACCAGAAGTAGAATCAATTGAAGCCAATTATACCAAAGAAGAGATATATATTGGTGAAACATTACAATTGATTCCAATTGTTAATCCTGTAGGGGCAATTCAAGATGTGACATATAGTTTAAAATTAGAAGATGGCGCTTTGGCGACGATAGATGAAAATGGTTTGTTTGAAGCTCTTCATGAGGGTAAAGTATATATTACAATTCGCTCTGTTGATAATACATATGTTGCTTGCGTTGTAGAGGTTTTCATTTTGCATCCATTAATAGAAGATGGAGGTTATGATGTATTTAATATTATGACAAGTTATGGTACTAATGCATCAACTGATATTGAAATTAACTATCATACGTTTAATACAATGACAGAGGTTGAATATACACTTGCTAGTGATACTACTTTTACTAATGTAACGACAATTACTGGTACTGGATATTATTTTACAGAAGGAACTGATATTGTTGAAAGCACTTTTATACCAAGAAATGTAATAAGGGTATCAATAAAAGGTTTAGAACCTGATACTGAATATATATATCGTATTCATTTAGGTAATCATACATATAGTGAAATTTACCATTTTAAAACTGCTAAAGATGATGGTTCTGATTCAGCTTTTATTATGATGGCAGATATTCATTATTATTATAAAAATAATGACGATGGCAGTTATGAATCACATGGTTCGGAAATTAGTGAAGATATAATGCAAAAAATGATTGAAATGAATCCAAATGTTGGTTTTGTCGCAACAGCTGGTGATGTGATTGATGTTGGTGGTAGTGCTAAAACATGGGATGTTTTTTTCAAAGAATCAAATAGCTTAAAATTTTTACCTCGAGTTGGAGTTGCTGGAAATCATGAATATTATATTAAAGGGACTGGACAATCAGACGGTAGATACCAAAAAGCTCATTATGCAACTGTCAATAATGGTCCTTCTACACAGTTAGGGCTTAGTGCTTATTTTGTTTATAATGATATTTTGTTTATTACTATTGATAATGAAAAATCAGAAGGTAGAAATGAAATGCTTGTGTGGCTTGAAGAAGTGTTATCAACAGTAGAATATAGGTATAGTTTTGTTATGATGCATACTCCAGTCTATTATGAAAATAGTGAATCAGGAAATAAGGATCGTGATGAGGTTTTACTTGGCATTTTTGAGAAATATTGCGTTGATTTAGTAATTGCTGGACATTATCATGGTGATCGCTATCGTCCTGATTATTATGAAGGGGCTGATTCTTTAGATGATGGACTTGGTGTAAATTATATGACCCTTTCTTTTGGTGGAGTTAAGAGTAGAAGTGATTCTAATCTTGCTACAGGGTATTTAGTAGAAACCCATGAAGGAACAATTACGATTAAAAGAGTAAATGAATTAGGAGCGATTGTTTCAACTAGAACAATAGTATCTAAAAGAAATAAGCCTATCACAACAGAAACCAAAGAAAATTTAATTGATGCGGTTAACGGAGTATATAATGAAGAAAATCGTACGTATGTTTTAAATTTTTCTGATAAATTTTATGGTAACGTGAAAGAAGTAAAAGTTACTGAAACAATTCGAGGTCAAATTAATACAAATGTGGTTTTTCCAACTTCTTCATATACCAAACTTGTGATTAAAAATATTGATAAGTTCTACGATTATCATTTTAAAATTATAATTGTTTTTGCTGATGAAACCACTTATGAACTTGAAAAAACGTTGAAACTAGGTCCTAATATTCATCTTGAAGTAACAAATATTACATCTACGACAGCGGATTTGTCTTTTGAGGCTGCTGATATGAGTCTCAATTATACTATTAAGGATTATGCTGTTTATGTCAATGGTGAAATGGTCGATATTATTAGTTATTTAGATAATTCATCAACACCCATTACTTCTTATAAGTTATTATCTTTGGCTGCAAATAGTGATTATCATATAAAATTAGTAGCTAGAAATTATCGTGGTGTTGTGATGTATGAAGTAGAAACGGATTTCAAAACGCTTGGATAATTAAAAAAAATAGTTAATCAAAAAGATGTATTTACTATTATTAGTAATTACATCTTTTTTAATAATTTAATTAAAAAATAATTTTATAAATTTGAATATCAAAAATTACTAATTATGTTTGTTATATATTTTTGAATAATAAGTATAAACTATAAATAATATTAAAAATTTTGAAAAAATTAGAAATGACATAAAATGTCATATTGCTTTATTTTACTTGCTATATTTAAAGATAAATAGTAAAAAATATTTATATGAAAAAAATATTTATATTACTGTTTTCTTTACTATTATTTTTATCCTTTACTTCCTGTAAGAAAAAAAATAAAGATATTCCCAAATATAATTTGACGGAAAAACAATTTATAATTGATGAAACAAAAGAGGTGAAATATCCAAGTATTAATGATGAAATTGATCAAATATTATTGGTGAATATTAAAAATACTTATGATATTATTAAAGAAAATTATAATAGCGAAGTCAATATTACATATGATAGTTATTTAAATAATCAATATGCTAGTTATATTTTTAATTATTATTATTTGGATAATCAAATAATTAAAACATATAATTTTGATCTTAAGACAAATAAACAAATCGAGTTTAATGCTCAACCATTGATTGAAAAAATAAATCAAATACTAACAAATGATTATGTTTTAACAGAAAAAGATATTGGCTTTTTACAAAGTATGATTATTGATTCAAAACTTCATGTATACTTATCTTCAGTTATTACAAATAATACGATTAAGGAAGTTGTATTTGATATGGATAGTAATTTAATTATAGAAGAACAAAATAATTTAAATCTTAAAAATAAAAAGATAGCCTTAACCTTTGATGATGGTCCTAGTAATAAAAGTAAAGAATTGGTAGATTTATTAGAAGAATTAAATGTTGTCGCAACCTTTTTTATTCTAGGGTGCAATGTTTCAAAATATAAGGATGAATTAAAATATATATATGCACATGGGCATGAAATAGGAAATCATTCATATAGTCATCCAGATTTCAAAAAAATAACTATTAAAGAAGGCTTAGCAGAAATAGAAAAAACGCAACAAATTATTTATAAAACAATTCTACATTATCCACGTGTATTTCGTTTTCCATATGGATCAGTTAACAAAGAAATTCTAAAGCGTATTGATATGCCCGCAATTTTATGGAATGCTGATTCTTTGGATTGGCAGTGTTTTGATAGTAAAATAATAATTGAAAAATTAAAACATGAGATAAAAGAAAATGGTATCTTACTATTTCATGATTTTAAAAATTATAATAAAGAAGCGATCACAACAATTGTAAATGATTTAAAAAATGAGGGATATGTTTTTGTAACTATATCAGAACTATTTGGATTTTATACCGATGAATTTGCAATTGGAGGCAAGCTTTATTATTAAAAGCATATAAGTTTATCTTATATGTTTTTTATTTACAAAAAAAACAATAATTCGACAAAAATAAAAGGTATAATGAAGTAAGAAAGGAAAGAAAAAATAATGAATGAAACAAAGATTATAGGAAGTAAAGAATTAGAAGATAAGAAATATGGATATAATGTTGAAATATATCAATTAGAAGAAGGAAAAGAAGCAAAAAAAGCAACAGAAAAAGTGGTTCTAACCAATAAAGGAGAATCCAAAAAAGCAATAGGGATTAAAATAAAAACCCAAGGAGTTTTTTATTTTTCAGGACTATCAGAATTTGAGATAAGAATGTGTCAAGAAGGAACAAGTGAAGAAATATATCAATTATATGAAATAGATAAATGGGAAGAATTTAGAATAGAAAGTAGAAGATATATAAAAGATATTTATGCAAGAAAAGAGTATGAAGAAGAAAAAGAGGTATATGTAAGATATATAAATTTAGTAAGAAATCTAGATGAGCCAAACAAAGAGTATTATTTTATAATCGATAAAAAGATAGAAGAAAGTGAAGAATATGAATTAGAAATAGATATCAAGAAAGAAAATAAAAAGATAGAAGTAACAAGAGAATATTATATAAATAATAGATTTCCAAAAAAGATAAAATATGATGAAATAATATTAAAGAAAAATACAATATATGAAAATATGTTTCATCTAAAAGTAATAGTAGAAAATAGATTGATAAACTATAAAGGCAAAGAATTATCTGCTAATCTCAAACTTATATATGATGGAAGTATAAGTGATATCAATTATGAATATGAAGATAATTATTATAAATTACCATATGGATGGAGTTTAAATTACCAACAAAGGGTAATAAAAGCAAAAGAAGAAGAAAAATATTTATATTTAAATGGCGAAGGACAAAGATACTATTTTATCAAAGAAAAAGATAATTTATATGTAGAAGAAAAAGGGACGGGTTACATATTAGAAGTAGAAGAAAACAAGATAAAAATAAAAGGGAGAGAGAATCAAGAATATATTTTTAATAAAGAAGGATATTTAGAAGCAATATATAGTGGAGAAAAAAGTTTATTTATTACATATGAAGAAAAGCAAAACTATGGTAAAGTGATAACAAGAATTAAAGATTCAAGTAAAAGGCAACTAACAATAGAATATAAAGAAAAGCAAATAAACATCACAAGAAGCGATGGACAGAAAGTAACAATAAGGATAGAAAATGGAGAAATACAACAGGTTATAGATATTGATGGAAGCAAGAGTGAATACAGATATAATGGAAAACTTTTATCAAGAATAATTGAAGGAGATAAAGAATATAGGATAACAAGAGCATCAATGGATGTGACCGTCATTGGAAAATATGTAAAAGGGGTTTTAAAAAATGAAAGATATTATGAAAATTATGATGGAAGTGCCTATATTACAAAGAGTCGTATAGAAAAAGGAAAAGAAATTAGTACAAAAGATAAATATTATTTTAATGAAAAAGGAGATTATTATAAAAGAGCAGAAGTAGTATTGGTAGGAAACGAGACAAAATATTATGGAGAAGAAGAAGATAGGAGAAGTGAATATACAAAAGAATTAAAATATGAAGTTGAGTTAATCAAAGTAAATGTAATAACAAAAGCTATACAAATAAACTATGAACCAGAAAATGCAAATATAACCAATTATTATGAAGAAGAATGTAATAAGAGTTTAGAAGCGGGTAATTACATTATAAGGATAGAAGGGATAATACCATATGGATCTAGCATACATTTAGCAACCGATCAAGAAATCAAAATAACAATATGGGGAATAACAAAGGAAGGTAAAAGTAAAAAGATAGAAGAATTTCCCCTAGATGTAACACAAGTAGCTAAAAAGCAAGAATATGGAAAAGAAGTCGCATTAGAAGAAAATATTGAAAAAATAAAAGTAGAAGTGTATACATATAAAATGTTTAGTGTCAATATAACAAAATTGATAATAACGCAAAAGACCAAAACTTTGCCAATATGTTTTATTAATAAAAAGATTGAATCCACATTTATAATGGAGAAAATAAATAATCCAATAGTAAATAATTACTATTATATAGATAGGCCAGAAATAACCATATATGCAATAAGAAAGCCAGTAGCAATCAAGTATAAAGATGAGCTTAATCATGAAAGAATAATAGAAGGAGATATCGACTTAAGCAAAGAAGAATTAATAGAAAATATAAAAAACTATAATAATTATGAAAATACATTTTGGTATAATGGATTTAAGAGAGTAATAACAAATTATAAGAGAACGAGTATAAAAATTAAATATGGGGAAGACAACTATGTAAGTTTAGAAGGATTAGAAGTAATAGATTATAATATATTAAATGGGATAGATAATTATACAATCTATGCACCGTCAAATAAAATAATAAATAATAATTCAGTAAAAACAATGTTAGTAAAAACATATGCAAATGTCATAAATGAAAGTGATATTTTTTCAGATGAAGAAACATATATATTTACACAAATAGAAAATGATAAATATAATAGACCATTAGAAAGTTATGAATATAGTTATAATAGAAGAGTAATTACAAGATATGAATATGATGAAAATGATAATTTAATAGGAATAAAAAGTGGAAGCAAAGTAATAGAAGGTGAGTTGTCAGATTTATCACAAGATATAAGGTATACATATGATAGTCAAAATAATTATGTAATAAAAATCGTAAATAAATCTAATAATCATTTAGATGATGAAATAAATATGACCTATGATGAAATGGGGAATATGTTAACATATAAACCAATAATAGGTAATGTTATAGAATATGAATATGACCAGTATAAAAATAGGATAACAAGTTTAAGACAAACAACTGAAGATATGTGGTTAGAAAACAGAATTACATATGAAGAAGATTTAATAAAATATGTAGGACAAAACCGGATATCAACAAATTATGAATATGAATATGATGAAGAAGAAAGATTAAAGAAAATATATTTGACAAATAGCAGTAAAAAGGTATTAATAGAAGAATATAAAATTTATTATGACACAGATGAATGTGAATTTGAGGTAGGAAAGGATAATGTAGGAATAACAATTGAATATGGAAATTTACAAAAAGTAGCATACATATATGATAAATATCAAAGATTAATTATAACAAAAGAATATGAAAATAATGAGTGGAAAAATATAGGATATTATATATATGGAGAAGAAGAAATAAAAAAAGAAAATCAAACAGAAATAGAAACAATATATGAGATAGAAGATCCATTAGATAGCAGGATAATAATAGCAAGAACATCACTATTGAGAAAGAAAATAGATTATATAACAAATATTAAAGAAGAATATTACTATAATAACAAAAAACAATTGACAAAGGTAATTTATAAAGATTTAGAAGGCAATAAGATAAAAGAAAAAGAAAATATATATAAAAATGATCTATTAGTAAGAAGTATAAGTGAAACAGAGGAAAAAGAATACTATTATGATCAGTGGCGAAGTATAGGAAGAGAAAGCATTCATTTAAAAGAAAAAGAAGAAAACCATTTAGAATTGAAAATATGTTATGAAAGAAATGAGATAGGACAACTAGAAGGAAAAATATATTTCGCATCAAGAATAAATAACTATGAAATTGAGCCATCATATCAAAAATTAGAAGAATGCAAAGAAGAATACATATATGTAGGAGGTGGCACTAATAAATTACAATATAATAATTTAGCAAATAAGAAAAAACAACCATTTAATAAAGAAGAAGAGAAAGTAACTTATGCAAATAGTGGACAAATAGTAGAAATAAGAGATAAAGAAAACAAAATAAAAAAAGAATATGAGTACAATAATTTAGCAGGTACATTAAAACAAGAGTATAATAAAGAAATGGGACAAGTAATAACATATGGGTATGAAGATGTAAATAATTTTGGAGGGAATCTGTTAAGAAAAAAAAGATATAATTTAAATTATGAATTAGAAGAAGACATAGAATATCTTTATGAAATGCCATATATAGATCTTTTAAAAGGAATCAAAATAAATAATGAAACAAAAAATTTTACATACGATGAGGGATTAAACTTAATACAATATGAAGATAAAGAATTAAGATGGAAAAGAGGAAGATTATTAGAAAGTATTGAAGATAAAGAAAAAAAGATAGAGTATATATATGATAGCAATAATGTAAGGATAGAAAAGAAAGAAATAAGAAAAGCAGAAAGCACGAAATATGAAGTAGAAGGAACAAGGATAATAAGTGAAACGAAGATAAGAAATAATGAAGAAGAATATAGAATAAAATATATATATACAGGAGAAGAAATAATAGGATTTGAGATTAAACAAAAAAATATAAGAAGATATTATATATATGAAAAAGATTTAGAACATAATATAGTAGGCTTATATGAAATGGGAGATTATTATGGAACTAGAGTAGCAAGCTATGTATATGATGCTTATGGTAATCATAAAGTATTAGATAAAAATAAAGAAGAAAATAAAGCAAAAGATTTTATTGGTAATATCAATCCAATAAGGTATAAAGGATATTATTATGATGTGGAAACGGGTTATTTTTGGTTATCCTCAAGGTATTATAGCCCTGAATTAGGAAGATTCATCCAACCAGCAGATGTATCAACTTTAAATCCATCAAGTATTAATGGGTTAAATTTATATAGTTATGCAAATAACAATCCTATTAGTATTCACTATAATACAACACTGGCTAGTGCTGGAATTATTGGAGGTGGAATGGTAAGTTCTATTGGTTCATCGGTTAGCGGAGGAGCAATCTCTGGTAGTGGAGTTGGAGGATCATCATCTCCATCAAGAAATTTACCTTCTGTACCAGGGTGGTTAGGAACATTATCAACAGGTTTAGATCATGGATTTACAATGATTAATCCTATAAGAAGTGCGATTGCTTGTTTACAATTTACAGATTTATGGGATTTGATGAGATTAGATGGCGTAACGGAATTACCTGGAGCCTTATCTAAAGTTGCAACTGGAATTGGTTGGGGACTTTCTATTGCTGGTGGCGTAATAGCTGGCTATGAAAAATATGCATCAGGTGCAAGTTTAAGTAGTTCTATTGCTGGTGGATTAATTAATGCTGGTATTAGTATTGGTGGTATGTACGCTTCAACGGCTATTGCTACGGCTGCTATGGGAGCTTTAGCTGCCTCTTCATTAGCTATACCTGGTGGTGTAATTATTGTAGGAGGGGCAGTTATAGCTGTTGTTGCAGGTATTGCAATCAACCACTTGTTTACTAAATTAGAAATCGGTGGAAATACAATAGAAGGGCATTTAAATGACTTTGTAGATTGGTTAATCTTTTGGGATTAGTACAAAAAGAAAGGAGATATAAAAATGGGATTTAAAAGAAATATAACTATAACATTGGCTTGTGTTATTACAGAATGTTTAATAAGTTTAATACCAATGATATTTATGATCTATTTATTCTTTATGATGGATAAGATAGATGAAATATTTTCTACACTATTGATAGTTCCATATTTTATATTAATAATAAATGTTATTCTAATTATAATTTCTTTTATTGCACAAATATTTATTAAAACAAAATACTATGTAAATTCTGAATGTTTAGTTATTAAGACTAAAACACAAAATAAGGAAATAAATTATGATGAAATAAAGGGTATTACATATGATTATGGTGATTTAACTAAATTTAACACTAAACCATCACAATTGGTGTTATTTGATAAAGATTATAAACAACTATTATCTATTAATAATCCATCAATCATTATGGTACATCTGATAAGAAGAAAATGTAAACATGCTAAAGTTAGTTATTATCATAATAAAAGATTCTTATATTTATTATTACTAATTAATGGTATAGTTTTACTTATTTCTATATTAGTTAAATTATTTTCTTAATAATAAAAAAATATGAAAAAGCTAATGGACTTTTGACGCAAATTATCAATATATAGTATTTAGCGAATCTGCTTAATTGTAGGTTCGCTTTTCTATTTAATAGATTATTATGCAAAAAAATGATATAATTACGATAACAAAGAGTCGACTATAATAAATGTGGATTATATTATAAGTCAATAAAGAATTGCAAAACGTTTTGAACTAAAAGTCTTTTCTAGATAAAAGTATCAAAAAGTATCATTGCTCTTGTAGTTTAGTGATATATAATTTATGTGAGGTGAAATTTAATGTTTAATGAAAAGTTAATCGAATTAAGAAAACAAAATTCACATACCCAAGAAAGTATAGCTAAACAATTGCATGTCTCTCGTAGTTTAATTGCTAAATGGGAACAAGGTAGATCGTATCCTACATTAGATGATTTAAACAACATTTTAAAACTATATAATTTAGAATTTGATGATTTAATGACAAAAGAAGAATTAAAAAACATATATGGAATTGTTAGTAAAAAGGAAAAAAATAAAAAGAAAATTATTTTATTTTTGACACTCATTTTATCTGTATTGTTAGTTAGTATCTCAATACTTCCTTTTTGTTCTATTACTACGGTGCCACAAGCGACAAAAATAAGCACAAGGTATTCCATGAAATATGGCTATAACAATATTGTATTAGAAGACGGGTCGATGATAGAATTAAACGAAGAATCCCCATTATTTATAAATGGAGAAAGCGTCAAATATCAACCTGATACTATTTTTTATGATTCTTTTAATGAATGTAAAATAACTTATGATTTATATAAAAAAATAAATGGATATAATATAATTATTGATGAGTTTTTGGAAATTGATTCGATTGAGTTAATAGAGCCAATTAGTAATAGCACTTTAGGTTTTTATATTGATTTTGAAGCGATTGGTTTAAATAATAATCCTGATTATGAAAAAGATTCTGTTTTATATTATTATTTTGATGAGGAAACAAATGAAGTAAAATCTAACTATTCTTTTAATCAAAAATTACTTCATAAGGAAAATACAGAAATTGGAATTTCATATTATGAATATTTATTTGAAATGAATTTAGATTTTGATGATGTCAAAGAATATTATTTAAGAAATAATCCAGACATTGGACATGCTCGAATCCCTATATATTTCATTTTAAATAATGGTGAAATATCTTCTTTACCAACACATAATTACCTTAAAACCAGGAAGGCAATGTTTATTGAATTATCTTGGGTTTCTGGAATCGGATATGGAGTGTCTGATGGTAATTTTGAAATGATGGTATGCAATATGGATAGCAAATTTATTAATCCATCTAGTAAATTTCTATATCAAAATGTATTTTTTAAATTCGAAATAAATATGAATTAATTTTGTTTGATACGATTTCAAATGAATTACTTAATTCCTATTTATCGATTTCTTTAATTTAAATATATATATATAATGTGAGAGTTTTGATAATATATCCAATTAAAAACATTATATTTCACTTTGGAACCGAAAGGTTCTTTTTTTTATGCTTTTTTTATTAATTTTAAAAAAACAGGTACACAAAAGCATATGTAACTTTCCAGTACTATTAGAGGGATATTAATTAATTTAACAAATATTATTAATTTCACCCCGACACTTTGCCTTCTAAATGTCCGTTACTATTGAAGGAGTAATTAAAAATTAATTAGAAAGGAGTTGATTACATTCATTTAAATTAGTTACTTTTGGTTATTGTTCTTATTTTTTATAGAGCTTATCTATAAGCTCTTATTACAGACACAATTAATATATATATAAGTGTGCTTGTATTTATTAAATCTACAAAGAAAAGGAGATGATTGTTATAGAGAAAAAAAGAAAAGTAGATTTTCATAGTACACAACTGTACATTAACAAGAAAGAAGATGTAGATGCATTAAATGAAGATTTTGAAAGTTTAGGTTTAACTAATAAAAGTGATTATTTAAGAGGATTAATAATGCTAGGATTAGAAACTAAAAAGAATCAAGAAAGAAATGTGTATATAAAAGAAAACGAATCATTAATTAAGTTAGATGAATTATCTAATAAAATTGATGAAGTCAAAGATTTATTTATTGATGATCATCATGAGGTTATTAATAAACTATTTGATAATTTAAAACAATTAGTAAAAGATGAATTTATGACTACTAGAGGAACAGTAGCAAAACTTAATAAAAAGATTGATTCATTAACTGAACATTATAATAAAGTTTTAGGATCAATATACCAATTATTATGTGCAATATGTTTAAAAGAAAGAATTAGTAAAAAGGAATTAGAAAGTGGATTATTAGATGAATTGCCAGTTAGATTTAAAAGTAACTAAAAGTAACCAAACTCATAAAAATATACCATTTTCGTAAACAGGATAAGGCGTGCTTCACTCTGCAACACATAGTGAATTTCGCCTATGTTTAGTAACTGGGATACCCAGCTTACATTAATGAAAGGAGAGATGATTATAGGATTAAAAATTAAAGAAATAAATAATGAATTAGTAATAGTTAATGAAGAGTTAACTGATAGAGAATTAACAAGTAATTATTATATAAATGAATATTTTAAATTATGTGACAAGATCATTTTAATAAAACATAATCTAGAAGAAGGAATTGTAATGAATGTAGGTAAAGATACTTATGTCATTAAAGAGTCATTTAATAAAAATAGAACGATGTCAGAAATAATACAAAAGTTAATAAGAGTAGATATAAACAAATTGACCTAATTTGCAAGGTCTAACTTAATGCAAATGATGGACTAAATAATAGCACCTATGGTATAATAGTAGTGTCAAAATAGTCCATTTAGTTATAGGAGGAAAATGAAAGAAACTAAACTAAATAAGACTGCGATATATTGGCGTTTATCGCAAGATGACGGAATGGTTGGTGATTCATCTAGTATTCAAACACAGAAAATGATGCTTGAACAATTTGTAAAAGATAATAACTTTGTATTATATGATATCTATGTTGATGATGGTTATACTGGCTTAAATTATAATAGACCAGGATTTGAGAGGCTGATTCAAGATATTGAAAATGGTAAGATTGATATTGTTGTAACTAAAGATTTATCTAGACTTGGTAGAGATTATATTATGACTGGATATTATACTGAAATATACTTTCCAGAACATAATGTAAGATATATTAGTGTTAATGATAATATTGATACTTTGTATGATAATAACGATATTGCTCCATTTAAAAACATCTTAAATGATATGTATGCTAAAGACATATCAAGAAAAGTTAAAACTGCCAAAAGACAAAGAATGTACAAAGGCTATTATATCTCTTGTCAAACACCTTATGGTTATAAAGTAAATCCAAACAACAAAACTCAATTAATAGTTGATGAAGAAGTAAAAGATAATATTAAGTTAATATTTGAACTATCTTTAATGAATCTAGGAAGTAAAAGTATTTGTAACGAACTCAATAGAAGAGGAATACCTACTCCTGGGGCATATAAAGCAAGTTCTGGTGAACAACGATTTATTAACTTATTAGAATCAACTAAATCATCACGAAGAAATTATGATGTAAGGTTATGGAATACTAACACAGTAAACAAAATCTTAAAAGATAGAGTTTATGTTGGTGATATGGTTAATCATAAATATGAAGTAAAAAACTATAAGACAAAGAAAAGGACAAGAGTTCCAGAACACGAAAGAATAATTGTTAAAGATACACATGAACCTATCATATCTAGAGATGATTTTGAAAAAGTTCAATTAATGATTAGTAATAGAAAATACGAAAATAATTATACAAATCCTAATTTATTCAAAAGTATAGTTAAATGTAAGAAATGTGGAAGAACATTAACATTTTGTTACAACAAAAGAAATAAATCAGGAATAAGAGTTTATAAGTATGCTTGTATGGGAAGATACTTAGGAGATAAAGATATTCATGAAAGTGTAGTTATTACTTATAAAGATTTAGAAGAAATAGTAACTTCTAGATTAAGATCATTAATGGAATCAATAAAAAATAAAGGTGATGCCTTTATTGAAGATATTATTTCTAGTATTGATATAGATAGTGAAAGTAAACAATTAGATGTTCAAAAAAGTAAAATTGAATCAAGATTAAATGTTATAACTAAATCAATGAAGAAGTTATATGAAGATAATGTATGTGGAAGAATTGCAGATGATAACTATCAAATCTTACTTACTGATTTTCAAAAAGAACAAAAAGAATTAATTAGTAGGTTAGAAGACTTAACGACAAAATCTAACAAGTACAAAACGCAATTTGAAAGAATAAAGGAGTTTAGACAAGTAGCTGATAAATATCTAAACTTCACTGAACTTACAAATGAGATTGTACATTCACTTATTGATCATATTGAAATTGATGTCAATACGATTAATAATAAGAAAATAAAAGAAATTAATATTATCTATCGATTTATTTGTTAGGTAATATTTAAGGATAATCAAGATTATGACGTCGAAACTCAGCTTTTCTATTGCAACTCTAGATATTATTCACCTGAACTTTGCAGGTTCATAAGTCCAGATAGTATTGAATATTTAGACCCTGAATCAGTTAATGGATTGAATCTATATTGCTACTGTATGAATAATCCGATTATGTTTGCTGATCCTAGTGGGCACTTTGTTATTACATCAACTATGATATGGGCTGCGATTGGAATTGGAGCGGCCATAGGAGCAACTATTGGCTTAGGTGCAACTGTTGCTAAAGACCTAGAAAATGGAAAACTATTTGATGGTGATGTAACTTTATTGTCATATATAGGAAATACTTTAGGTGGAGGAATAGCGGGAGCTGGCATTGGTTTATGCTCAGTGCTTGGCGCTGGTTTGGGTGTAGCATTATCAACAGGCACAGCTTTGAGTATTGGAGGAACAGCAATTTCAGGAGGTACTGCTTTAGCTATGGGTGTAGGTGTAGCATTTGTAACTGGTGGATTAGGTTATGCAGTTAGAACAGGAATTAGTGATCAAGAAGAATTTGAATGGGCAGACATGTTTATTGAAGCGGGTTCTAATGCAATTAGTGGTATGCTAACATTTACAGGAGCAATGGTTGGTGGAATTATGGGAGTTAAAGTTCCAGGAGCTAAATTTTCATTTAAAAACTTTGCGTTGTATCATCTTGGTGCAGCATACTTTGGAGTTTATCCAATAAAGATTATTCTTGCTTATATTAAACAAAAACTTAAGGAGAGATATTAATGTATTATCTTGAACAAAAACAATTTAAACCAGCAATGATTTTGTTTGGAATACCATTTATTCCATGTATTATTGGATTAGTTATTGCCAATATATTGCTAAATAAAATTGAATTACTGGTTATATTATCGATAATTATTGGAGTCTATTTAATAATAGTTAGTATTTTATGGAAACTTTCTAAAAGGAAAAACCATTATCTTTTACTTAAAGACCATGAGATAGAATTAGAATTTTATGATTCCTTTAACGGTAAAATTAAATTAGAAGTTCAATTTGAAGAAATAGTTAGATTTGAATATTATAGAATAAATTCAATTAAAGGTTGGTTAATGCTGTTTTCGTATATTTTTCCTAAATGTGTATATTTAACATATAATGTAAATGGAGAAGAACAAACAAAGTTTATTGGATATTTAGATATTAGAGATATAAAAGAGATATCAAAAAAAACAAATAGTGAATTAAAAATTTATTAATATAATTTAATTAACACAAACTTGCAAGAGTGTGATTGTCTTAACAGATAGTTGCACTCTTTTTTTCGTTTAAAATAAAATTTTTAACTTTTTAAAGTAACCACCCCATCAAAACGTTGTTGAAATCTCCAGTACTATTAGAGGGACAAATAAATATTTAAAGAAAATTTCAGGAATACCCCCTCAAATGGACTTTGAAATCTCCTGTAATAGTAGAAGCGATTAAATTATTTTTTTATTTATTTTTAACTAAAGGGTCCTCAATGATAGCTAAAAATTCCCATTACTATTAGAAGTGTATAAATTATTTTTCAAAAAAGGTGGTAATTTAGGAGTTCAAATGTCCGTAACTATTGAAGAGAATAGTTATTCAACTAAAGAAACTGGAGGTGTAAATGGTGGTAATAGAAATTAGATAAAGGTATTAAAACATAACTTTTTTGTAAACAGGATAAGGCGTGCTTCACTTTGCATCATAAGTGAATCGCCAAAGTGTTGTAACTGGGATACCCAGCTTACAAAATAAATAAACAAATAGATGGATGTAAACATAAACTTGTGGTATCATCATGATGCAAGTTTGTGTTGGAATAGGAGGTTAATTTGAAAGATAATAAAATTTACAACACAGCTTTATATTGTAGACTATCTTTAGATGATGGAAGTATAGGAGAATCAGGAAGTATTCAAACACAAAAGATTATTTTAGAAGAATATGCTAAAATACATGGTTTTAAGATTTATGATGTTTATGTAGATGATGGATATTCGGGTCTTAACTTTAATAGACCAGGATTTCAAAGAATGTTACAAGATATTGATAATGGTAAAGTTAATTTAGTTATTACTAAAGATTTATCAAGACTTGGAAGAAATTATATTGAAACTGGCTATTATACAGAACATTACTTTAAAGATGTAGGAGTTAGATATATTGCTATTAATGATGGTATAGATACCATTAATGATAACAATGATATCGCACCATTTAAAAACATCTTAAATGATATGTATTCTAAAGACTTATCTAGAAAAGTAAAAGCAACTAAGAAAAGTAGAAATCAAAGAGGATTATATACTACAACTCAAGTACTTTATGGATATAAAAAAGATCCTGAGAATAATAATCATCTAATCGTGGATGAAGAAGTTAGACCAGTTATTGAACTAATATTCAGATTAGCGTTAGAAGGTCATGGTTGCCCTAAAATTGCGTCTATTTTAACTGAAAGAGGAATTTATACTCCAGGTTATTATAAACGAATGAAAGGCAATATTAGGTTTGCTAGATTTAAAAATAAAGGTTGGACTTATGTAACAGTAAGAAAGATACTTGGAGATGTAGTATATCTAGGTCATATTGAATCTAATAAGTATGAAGTAATTAACTATAAAACAAAGAAATGTGTTCCTGTACCTAAAGAAAGACATCTAATAGTTAAAAATACTCATGAAGCAATTATATCTCAAGAAGATTATGATTCAGTTCAATCAATGATAGCAGCTCGTACTCATCCTTGGGTACATAATCATGAAAACTTATTTAAAGGAATTATTTATTGTGCTCATTGTGGTAATAGAATGGCTTTAGTTTATCAAAAAAGAAAATATGGTACAGTAAGTCATACATATAAATGTACAACCTATATGAGAAACAAAGATTACTGTCCTAGACCTAACACATTACTTCATAGACAAATTAAATCAATTGTTGAACAAGAGTTAAGATATTTAGTTAGTAATATTAATAGAGATGAGTTTTTAACTAAACTAATTGAAAGAAAAAAGAAAGAATCATCTGGTGTTAATATTGAATCTAAGATTGCTAAGTTAGAAGCTAGAAAAGACAAGTTATATCAGTTAACTAAGAAAGTATATGATGATGCTTTAAATGAAATAATTGATAGTGATACTTCATCTAAAATGATTAAAGAATATCAAGAAGAACAAAAGAAAATAGCGAGTGAAATAGAAACACTTAAAAATCTAAAACAAGAAGAAGAATCTACAATAGAAAATTACAAATTATTAAAAGAAAAAGTAAATGAATTTTTAGAGTTTAAAGAACTTAATTCTCTAATAGTTCATTCGTTAATATCTAGGATAGAAGTTGGATATAGAGATAATCCAAGGACTATCAAAATATATTACAAGTTCATCGATGATTCTATATCAAATTAATATGGATTTAAGATAACTTGTGGTATAATTAGGTGTAATAGTAAAGAGTTGATTGGAGTTGCAATAGGATAGTCCAGTCGAAACTCAGCTTTATTGGGTATCCTCACGTTACTATTCGCCTAAACTTTGTCGTTGGATTTCGCCAGATAGCATCGATTATTTAGATCCTCAAAGTATTAATGGATTAAATCTATATGCGTACTGCAACAATGATCCCGTTAATAAGTACGATCCTACAGGACATTTTCCATGGCTAATTCTAGCAGCTGTATTGTTATTTACTCCAGTTGGTGGAACTGTCGCTCAAGTAGCAACTTCAGTAGTTAGTTATGCTGGAATGGCAGTTGCTTCAATATTTGATGAAGATATAAGAAACGATATGAACGCAATTGGATGGAATCCATTTAATACAGACGAATCCGCCACTTTAAATTCTAGCAAAGTTTCATTTTATAAAGGAGTTCCTGTATTTAGAACTGCAGCTGGTGGCCGTTCAGGATCGTTTGGAGCAATTTTCTTAACTAAAGATAGTGTTGAAGATGATTTGCGTCACGAGAGGGGGCATAACTGGCAATTAATGATGATGGGTATTGGTACTTATGGTTTTACTGTAGGAATTCCTTCACCATTAAAATTAGGACCATGGGCAAAAAATAATAGATATTATTATGCTCCGTGGGAAACAATGGCAGATATATTGGGTGGAGTTAATCAAAGATATGGTAAACCAATACCACAGCAACAAATTAAAAATGCTTGGATGTATTATGCGATGAGTACCATTTGTTTTCCGTTAACTGCTTTTTACTGGCTATAGGAGGAAATATATATGAAAAAAATTATGGTAATGTTATTATTTTGTGTGCTTATATTAACAGGATGTGATCCGGGAACTTATTATTTTGCTAAAACTTCATATTTAGATAAAATTGAATCAATAGAATTAGTCAAATATAATAATAGTAATTTTGAAATGGTTGATTCAACGAAGGTTAATTTGAAATTTGATTATGAAAAAGTAGATAGACTTGAAATATTAACTCCTAATAAAATTAATTTATTTTTAGATGATTTTGAAAAAATTGTATTCCATCGTGAAAACGATAGCGTAAATGAACCCACTGGATATTGTTTATTGTGGCATTTAAAAAATAGAAATTTCATTGTGTTTTGTTGTACTTTGATAGAAGATGATAGAGGATATAGTATGTGTGCAGAGTTTGATTCGGAATGTAATTTTGTTCAACATATTGCTTATTTTGCTTCTGGGCCGCATTATGATGACGTTTTGAGTAAATATTTTTCTAGTTATATTTTAGAATAGATTCATTATTTTTATTATGAATTAGAAAGAGCATAAGGAGAATATTATTTTATAATATTTCTCCAAGTGCTTTATATATGCAAATTGGATACCAATTTCATGACTAACACACTATAATTAAGATGTAGTTATTATGAGGATACTCGTAATAGGCCTGTCGAAACTGGACTTGCAATGGTGGGACAAAGATACTATAGTCCTGATCTTTGTAGATTCATTCAACCAGCTGATGTATCAAGTTTAAATCCACGTTCTATCAATGGTTTAAATTTATATGCTTATGCTAATAACAATCCAGTTGGTATAGCATATAGTGGTTCTAGTGCTGCCTTTGGTGCTACTGGTGGAATGGTAAGTTCATTAGCGTTAGGTGGATTAACTAGTGTTGGAGGTCATTTATCTGGTTCAGCAGGTTTGTCTATAAAATTTCCATCTCAAAACTGGGTTTCATTAGGGATGGACTTAACTGCAAGTATGGCAGGAGCATTCAGTGTGCTTAAATGGACAATGAATAATCCAGAATTTTATGAATTTTGGTATTCTGCTTGGGGATTATCAGAGCATCAAGTATTAAGTAATTTGAAATCTCCAATGACTAAAATTGCTTCTGCAGTAAGTTATGGACTGGTAGCATATGATACATATACAGATGTTGCTGGACATATTAAGGCTGGAGATTCATGGCAAAAAACTACAGCTAGTGGTATGGTTACTGCTGGGGTTGGTGCATTCAACGTATGGGCATCAGCAAAAGTAGGAGCTGCAATTGGTGGCTATATTGGAGGCGTTCCTGGCTTTTTAATTGGAACTGCTGCTGGTGTAGTTGTAGGTATTGTTATTAACGGTATCTTTTATACAGAAATTAATGGTAAATCAATTGCGGGCCATATCGAAGATGGAGTTGAATGGTTCCTAGAATGGATATCATAAAATTATTGTGGAGGATTTATGAAAAAAATTTATTCTATAAAAGAAAGAATAATCTATACGTTATTAATAATTGTTTTGGTATTATTTCAGCTAATATTATTGTTAAATTATATTGATAATACACTAATTGTTATAATAGCATACGCTTGTATTGTAGTTATTGTTGCTCTGCTAATAAAATTATTTTCTATTCCTTATCATTTAGTTATCAATAACAATAGAATAAAAGTTTATGATTTTCCTTTATTAGCAACAAATAGATTTTATCAAAAAAAACGAAGTTTGATTTTGTGGAATAGTGAAATCGATATTGATGAAGTTAAAAGTGTAGAGATAGTAAAACTTACAAAAGAACAAAAAACTAAATTTATTGGGTATTGTCATTTTTCTAATAGATATATTAAAGTTAGTTTGAATAATTCTAATAGCGATAAATATATTTATGTTTCTATATATTCTAAATCACAAATAAAAAAAATAATTAAAATATTAAAAAATAAATAAAATTGTAAACAGGATAAGACGTGCTTCACTCTGCATCACATAGTTTTGCACGTCACCTGTTTTAACTGGGATACCCAGCTTAAAATTGTAATGGTAAGGAGGCGATGATATGATAGAATCTATTTTGTATAAGACTGCTATTTATTGTAGACTTTCTTTAGATGACGGTTCACTAGGAGAATCAGGTAGTATTCAAACACAAAAAATGATGCTAGAAAAATATTGTCGTGATAACAACTTTACTATTAAAGAAGTATATATAGATGATGGTTATTCAGGATTAAATTTTGATAGACCAGCATTTAAAAGATTGATCGCAGATATTGAATCAGGAAAGATTAATTTAGTTATTACTAAAGACTTATCTAGGTTAGGTAGAGATTACTTACAAACTGGATATTATACTGAACAATACTTTCCTTTACACAATGTAAGATATATCGCAGTTAATGATGGTGTAGATACATTGATAGATAATAATGATATCGCACCATTTAAAAATATCTTAAATGATATGTATGCTAAAGATTTATCAAGAAAAGTTAAATCTGCAAAAAGACAAAGAGCATTAAATGGATTATTTATATCTGCTCAAACACCTTATGGATATATAAAAGATCCTACAAACAAAAATCATTTAATAGTAGATGAAGATGTAAGACACGTTGTTGAATTAATATTTAATATGTGTGTTAATGGGAAAGGTGCACCTACTATTGCAAAAGTTTTAGAAGAAAAAGGAATCTTAAATCCTGCTGCTTATAAAATATTAAAAGGTTCAACTAGATTTGCTAAACTTCAAGGAACTAATCATTATAAATGGAAAGCAGTAACTGTAAGAAAGATATTAACTGATATGGTTTACTGTGGACATATGGAAAATGGTAAATATAAAGTTGAAAACTATAAAACTAAAAGAAGAGTTAAAGTTCCTGATAGTGAACATATTGTAGTTAAAAACACTCATGAAGCTATTATTAGTGAAGAAACATTTGAAACAGTACAAACTGTTTTAAGTGCAAGACACTATCCAGCACATCATGAACATGAAAACTTATTTAAATCAATCTTATTTTGTGAATGTGGTAAAAGAATGGCTATTGCTCATAAAGTAAGAAATAATAAAAAAGACACATTTTATAAATGTGCAAATCATGAGAATAACCCTCATGAATGCCCTAGATCAAATATTATTCAATATAGCCAAATAAAAAGTGTTATTGAAAAAGAAATATTTGATTTAATGAATAAGCTTAAACATAACGAAAAAGCATTCGAAACATTTGTTAGTAAACTAAAGAAAGAAGAATCTAAAGATAAATCTTCTGAAATTAAGAAAACAGAATCTAGAATTAATACTTTAATTAAGATAGCTTCTAAGTTATATGAAGATTATGCAAGTGATTTAATTAATGAAAGAACTTATAAAGAATTGTTACTTAGAAATAAACAAGAACAAGACTTATTAGAACAAAAGCTACAATCATTAAGAAATGTGCAAGAAAATATAACTTATAAATTAATGCGATTAGACCAATTAAAGCATGAATTTAATAGATTCTTAGATAATGTAGAATTATCATCTGATATGGTTAATTCATTAATAGAACGCATAGAATTAAGCTATTATACAAAAACAGAAGACGGTAAGAAACATAGACGAATAATCATTAAATACAAATTTATTGATGATTCATTGTAATTATTATAAAATATAGGTGACCTAGATGTTTAATACTTAGGACACCATAGAACATGATGTTGAAACGGGATTATTTTGGTTATCCTCAAGGTATTATTCTCCAGAATTATGCAGATTTATTAGCCCAGATTCAATTGAATATCTTGATCCACAATCTATCAATGGTCTTAATCTTTATGCGTATTGTAACAATGATCCAGTAATGTAAAATTAAAGACCCTAATAAAAATATTAAATTTACCTAATTTGCTTGCTATATGAATTAAATTCAGTAATTTTATTGAAATAATAGCTTATATTTGATAAAATATAAGTGAAATTAAACAACCTTGATAGTTTTTATAAATTACCTAAGGATTTAATATAAATAATGATACAACTCTCTTTAGGTAATACTATGGGGAGTTTTTTTGTTTATATTTCATACAATGTAATAAGGAGGTATTGACCATATGTTTAAAAACAAAACAGTTAAATTATTTTTAATATTGGGTGTGATTCTCTTTAGCCTCGTTGGAGTTGTTGGTTGTTCTAATGAAAAAGTATATGAAAAGGAAAAAGATGATATTGTTGGTTTCCCTATACAATATTATTCGGTTGCACTTAGCTCTGTTCCTGGTCAACCAATTGTACTTACTTTGGAGAACGCTTCATTTTTAGTTTCTATAGATAAAGGATCATTTGAATATTATAATGATGTCAAAGAGCGTGTCATAAATTCAGGTGATACTTTCTTCTATTGTCCAACATATGTAGTAAATGATTCTATTGAAATTGTAAAAGAAGAAATTTTTATTGATATTAAAATGCTAATAGAAGAAAAAATAGTAGGATACTGTGTTCTGAAAATTAATTTTGATAATGATTTAAATGTATGGAAACCAGAAGTGCTAGTTTCAAACCTTTTCATTGATGAAAATGGAAAAACTGTTAGTGTAAATGATAATTATGCTAATCAACGAATAAGTGATTATCATAAATAGATTTATTGATAGCGGATACTAGAAAGGAAAAAAAATTGATAAGAATTTTTAAGAAAATATTTATTTGTATATTGTTGGTATTAACACTATGCTTTGTTTCATCGACTGGTAGTTTTGTATATGCAAAGGCGATGTCATATTACAATTTTGATTTTTCAACTATTAGTGAGGAAGAAAGTATTGATTTTGTTGAACATCATAATATTGATATTCCTGATAAAATTGAAAACTCTCAAAATTTAGGGAAAATAACAAGTGATATAATCAAAAGGATTGCGAGTGACAATAATTGTGTATTTTCATATAATTATGACAAAATGCAATTGTATGCAGAAAATATTCAAGAAGCAGTTATTAGTTATATGGGAGATAATTCTAATATAGCTTTATTATCTACTTCAACATATAGTCTTCAATATAATACTGTGAAAAATTCAAGTGGAAATTGGGTAACATCTGGAGGTGCATGGAATACAAAATGGAGTAATTATAATTGTTATGCATATTCTATAAACAGAATAGAAAATCCACAATATTATTTTTCTGGATGGTATATTCAATATCAACCAGGCAATATGTCTGGAACAGGAAGTTTTGATGATTGTAATGAAATTACTGACCTTGTTGAAATAATAGAATATGATTTAGAAGCAATGGGATATAGTAATATTTCATCTACACTTAGTATCCCAACAGTGACTGATGACGAAGTGTTGATTTGTGTACGCATGTTTGAGGGTGATTATCATTTTATGAGATTTGATTTGGAATCAAACGCATGGTATCATAAGCCAGGTGGTACGGCAGTATTGAAATACAATTATATCCCTAACAATTCTATGGATTGGTATTGTGAATATAGTTACTTAGGAGAAGAAGGATATGATAGTTCAACTGTATATGATAGCGATATTTATTTTATAAAATATGATAAAAATAGAGTAGAAACTTCTTATAGCACATCAAATCTTTCGTATCAATTATATGTAAATGCAGGAAAAGATTCCATTTTAGAAATTGATAATTCCTCATATAATCAATACTTTAAATTTAATATTACTTCATCAAATTCTGTTGAGACAGAATTATATGATAGTGAAATGGAATTATTAGAAACATATACGGGTTCAAATATTATATTCTATAAATCTATGTTAAATGATGTCTACTATTTAAAATTGAATTATGTTAGTAGTACTGCTTCAGGAAATGTTAATATAGGCATATCTGCTCATAACCATTCATATACATATTCACCAGCAACTTCAGGTCATACTGCTACATGTGCTGATTGTGGTTATACTACAACTCTATCGCATGTTTATGACAAACATTATTGTATCCATTGTAATGCATATACAACTACACATGATTATGATATGAATTATGAATGGGTAAGTTACACAATGCATAGTGCAGAATGTTGTTGTGGTGAAGTAACTACTCAAGGACATGCTGTGGCAAGCGGTTCTTATAATACTGGACAAAGATATGCTACATGTTTATTATGTGGTGGTCTTGCGGAGATGGGCTTTGTTCAATGGACAATTAACTCTTCTGCAGTTACAAAGGTAACGATTAATGGTAGTTTTATCTTACCAAATGGTGTTGTAGTATTAGAAGATGAAGACTTAGATGCATATTTAAATGGCACTTTAGTTTTCTATGATAAAGATAAAGTACCAGTGCTTCAATAATATAATTTATAGTTAATTATCTAAGGTGCTTCATTGAATAGATGTGGCACCTTTTTGTAACTTTTTGAGATGAATAAAAGAATCAATTGAATTTTGACTTAGATATTAATTTCTTAACAGGAGGCTATGATTATGTACTACACATCAGAAGACGAAAACTATCGTAAATATGGAATAGTTATATTAGAAGTATATGATGAAACTTTAAGAACAACAGTTTATCATTATCGTAAACCTACACCTAATGAGAGAAAAGAAATAATTCTAAATTATATTATTGATAATAGCGGAACTCCAATTAAAGTAAATTATTTATCATCTAAGCTAGCAGTAAGCGATAGAACAATTCAAAAGATAATTAAAGAATTATCTAATGAAGGATTAATTAAAGCTGAGTCATGCTTTATGAATGGTAGACAATCAGGTAATAAAATTACTTATATAGGTAAGCCAAGAATAAAAACTGGTAAAGAATTAACATTAGATTTACTTTATGATATTACTAATCCTTATGGATTTAGAGATTGGGACTGGGGAGAATTCAAATTACATCCTGATTTAGATTTAGAAGAAAGAATTAATCAATTTGAAATATTAAAAGATCATAAAGAAGAACTAAGAAAAATAAGAGAAAAGTTTCTTTCTAAATAACTAAATATTAAGCACAAGGCTTGTTTCATAACTGAAGCAAGTCTTTTATTATGCAAAAAAATAAAAAATTTTTTTATTTATGGGTGGTAATGAAGGGTGAAAATTAGTATATTCCTTTGAAGGCAAAACTATGTCTTTAACAGGCACATTTATAAAATATTTAAAATTTTTTCAAGTGTGACCCCCTCACCCAAGGGTGAAATTCAGTATAAGTAAGTGAAGGGAGATGAAAGGAGTTGATTACATTCATTTAAATTAGTTACTTTTGGTTATTATTCTTATTTTTTTATAGAGCTTATTTAATAAACTCTTATACAGACACATTTATTAATATGTAAGTGTGCTTGTATTTATTATTTATCAAATGAAAGGAGGAATGCTTATAGGAATATTTGATAATAAACAAAAAAAGAAAAAAGTTAATAAAAAAGAAAATGTGCATGAAGAAAAGAAAGTTAAAAAACTTAGTTTTTATTACAACACAATCTATATTAAAGATAATTCTTTAAATGAAGAATTAATTAATGATTTTAAAAAGTGTGGTTATAAAAATAAATCAGATTATTTAAATCTATTAATTAAAAAAGGTTTTGAATCTAAAAGGAAAGAAAAAGATATTTTAAATAATGAAGGTCTTACTAACGCAGTAGAAAATTTAATAGTTAAATTTGAATCATTAGAAAAAGCAATATTAAGTGAACAAGAGACATTTATTAAATTAATTAATGAGGTAATTAACAATGGATGAATCTGGTAATGTATTAATTTTACTTAAATACTATGGAACAAGTTCAAAAAGAAGATCCTTTTATGATTCAAGTAATAAGAATGATTATTTAGAATATGTATCTCAAGGAATTAATCAAAATAAAGAAATTGATTATATTGATTATTCAGGTGATGAAGAAAAATCTAGTGGAGTATTTAATCAGTTAGGATTACTTTCTAAAGCGGATAAAAAGAAATTAAGAGAAAAACTAAGGAATAGTAAATCTTGTATATGGGATATGGTTATATCATTTAAAGGTGAGTTTGGTCTAAATAATTTGAAAGACTATCAAGATGCATTAGAGTTAATAAATAAACTATTTCCTAAATTTATTAAAGAATGTGGATTAGAAATAGATAACATTACTTGGTATGCAGGACTTCATACTAATACTAAAACAAGACATATTCATTTATCATTTTTTGAAAATAAACCTAGAACTTATGATAGGTTAACTAAAGGAGTTAAATATCGTTATGGTAAGTTACCAATAGATGCAATTAATAATTTTAAAATGAATATTGAAAAACATTATATGTCACCAATAACGCAAGTTGCTCAACTTAGAAAACAAGCAATTGAAGAAGCAAAAAACTTTATTATGAGTAAATCAAGAACTGGTAAAGAAAAGTTTATTAGAAAGCAAATTAAGTACTTATTTGACCATATACCAATTAGTTCATATAAATCTTATGGAAGAGAAGAAATGGAACCATTTAGAGAAATAGTTGATTCGATTTCTAATTACATCTTAGAAACAAGTAGTGTTAGTTCTTTATATTTAAGCACTAAAAAAGAAATACAAAAAAGAGATGAAGAACTAGAAATGCTATATAACTTTAATCATATTAAAAAAGATAAAAGAAAATATTATGGAACAACTTTTGAAACTGATTTAAGAACTAGAATGGGTAATGTAATTATTAATGAAATAACTAATGCAAGAATGAATATTGGTAAAAGAACTGAAGGTAAGAAAAAGAAGAAATCTAAAACTAGATATCGTAAAGAAGAAATACTAAATTTAATTTATCAAACATTTAAATACAATTTAAAGGTAATTGATGAAGCTAGTAAAGTATTTGAAGAATATCAAAAGAAATTAAGAAAAGCTGAATTTGAAAGGTTAGTAGAGGAAGGCATTATTGATCATAATGGAAACTTAAGAAATGATAGTGAAATGGAAATGTAGCTATTATTTACTTAACTTAACTTAACAAGATAAGAAAAACTAAAACATAGTTTTTCGGTGTTTCGCAACTTGGATACCAAGTTCGAGTTATTAATATTGTAGTAAATAATAGAATATTAAATATGTATTTTTATTGAAAATTTGCATATAATATGTTATAATCAAGTTGAAAATAAAATGTATAAATTAACATTGTTATAACTATAGGAGAATGATATTATGAAAACAATTATGGATTTAATAACTGAATATATTGATAATATTGGCAATGGCTATCCGATTTTTACTAGTGATATACACGATTATGTTTTAAATGAAATTGAGGATGCTAAACCTTTAGTTATCAATGAATATATTAATCGTTATGAAAAAAACAATAATAATTTCGTTAGATATAAAAAAGGGATTTATTATAAATGTATAGATACTGTTTTTGGTAAAACGAAAATTAAGCAAGGAGAACTTATTAGAAGATTATATCTAGAAGATGAAGAAGAAGTATATGGATATGAAACAGGACCATCTTTTATTAACAGAATGGGATTAACTACACAAGTCCCTAAATATACATATTTTGCAACAAATAAAAATAGAGTTGATAAATGTAGTAACACAATTGAACTTGTTAAACCGATGGTAAAAGTGACTAAAGAAAACTTTAAATATCTACAAATTTTAGATGTTATCTCAAATAAATATGGTGTTCCTTTTGAAGTTGATAATCCTAATGAAATTATCAGAGATGTAATTGATGATAATAATTTAGGTTTTGAAGGTCTTCTATATTATGCAACTTTTTATAAAGATAATGGAATTTATAAAAAAATAGCTAACTTAGCGAGAGGAGGAAACTAAATGAAATTACACGAAAACAAAGAAAGTATGGAACTTTTAATTTCTAATATTAGTGAAAGAACTGGTGTTAGAGAAGATGTTTTAGAAAAAGATTATTATGTTACATTATTACTAAAAGAACTATCTGAAAAGAATAATTAAAATTATGCTTACTTCAAAGGTGGTACAGCATTATATAAAGCATTAAAATCTGTAAGAAGATTTAGTGAAGATATTGATTTGACTGTATATGTTGAAGATGTATCTAGTCCTAGTCAAGAACAAAAAAGACTTAAAAATGCAGTTAAAGATTTTAAATCATTAGAATTTAAAGAAAAGTCAGTTGATAAAAGAGCTAATATGGAAGTTTCTTATAAATATGATCCTATCTTTGTTCCAGATACAAATGATACATTACAAAGATTTGGAAACGTAAAAATAGAAGCTACAAGTTTTACAGTTAGTAAGCCAGTAGAGTTTATGGAAATATCTCCACATCTATATGAACTTGCAAGTAAAGAAGAAAAAGAAATACTAGAAAATGTTTTTGATGTAAAACCTTTTAAGATTGGAACTATTTCACTTGAAAGAATATTTGTAGATAAAATATTTGCATCTGAGTTTTATTTTGTAAGAGATAAGTTTTTAGATTTAGCAAAGCATGTTTATGATATTACTATAATGTGTTTGTTAGATAAGATTTGTGATTTATTAAGTAATGATGAAGAACTTATTAAATTAATCGGATATAAAAGAGAAGAAGAAACTCATAGACAAGGTGGTGTTCCACAAGATTTAGAAATTAAAGATTTTAGCTATCTAAATGATATTGATTTTTATGAAAGTGAACAATTTAAAAAAGCATTAAATACTATTCATAATATTTATGTGTTTGATAAAAAAGATAAAATTGATATTGAACAAATACAAGAAACTTTAAACATGTTGCATTATATATTTAGTGATTTAGTAACCGCTAAAAAGGTAGTAAAAGATAAGAAAAAAGAATCTGATATGGAAATGTAAAAAGGAGGGAAGCTTATAGAGTTAAAATTAATAGAAAATAAAGGATTAAAAAGAATTATTATTGAAGGAGTTAGTAATGATAGAGTACTTACTTCAACTGAATTTATTATGAAGTTTAATGAACTTCAAGAAGAAATCGAATTAACTAATTATGAATGTGTTGATAACAAAACAGTATTTATAGTTAGTAGAACATATAATGGAAAAAGAAATTTAAAAGACATAATCTCACAACGCCTACTAGAAGAAATAGATGCTCAAAATGATGGAGTAAATGATGAAAATGTGGTACAATATGGCTATAGCAAGCTTATTAGGTAATGTTGGTTAGGAGGTAATTAATATTAAACAACAAGACAAAATAACTGCATTACTATGTAGGCTATCTAGAGAAGATGAATTAGTAGGTGATAGTGAGAGTATACAAACACAAAAGAAGATGTTATTTCAATACGCAAAGGAACATCATTTTACAAACATAGTTTATTATGTTGATGATGGATATAGTGGAACAACTTTTGATAGACCAGAATTTCAAAGATTAAAGAATGATATAGAAAAAGGAAAAGTTGGAGTAGTTATTGTAAAAGACTTATCTAGACTTGGAAGAGATTATATTATGACTGGCTATTATCTAAAACATTTCTTTCCTGAATATAAAGTAAGATTCATCGCTATTAATGATGATGTTGATTCAGAAAAAGGAATAAATGATTTCACACCATTTAAAAACATAATGAATGAGTGGTATGCAAAAGATATTTCTAAAAAGATTAGAAGTGCTTATAAGATTAAAGCAATGAATGGAGAGTTTACAGGAGCATACACTCCATATGGATATAAAAAGAATCCAAATAATAAACATCAATTAATCGTTAATGAAGAAACTGCTAAAGTTGTAAAAAGAATATTCCAAATGGCGTGTGAAGGATTAACAGCTTATCAAATTTGTAGAGTATTAAAGAATGAAAAGATTTTAAAACCACGAGCACAAATAATGAATGATAATGGTAGATATTATAATCCACTTTGGGAAGAACACCCTTATGATTGGAGTACAATGACTATTTATGCAATGATTAAGAATGAAGAATATTTAGGTCATCTAGTATGTAATAAGGCTTCAACTTCATCTTATAAAAGTAAAAAGTTATTACCAGTTGATAAAGATAAATGGATTATTAAGAAAAATACTCATGAAGCAATTATTGATGAAGAAACATTTAAAAGAGCAAATGAAATCTTTTATCGAATTAAAAAACGTCCTAAAAAGGACGGAAAGAGAAGTATGTTTTCTGGACTACTTAGATGTGATGTTTGTGGTAAAGCATTATCATTATATTCTAGTGATAAGAAATGGGATTCATTTTGTTGTGTGACTTATCGTTCATTTGGAAAGAGCTATTGTTCAGCTCATTATATTAGATATGAGAACTTATATGATTTTGTATTAAATGATATTAGAAAACAAATTAAGTTAGCTTTAAGTGACAAAGAAGCATTTATAAAAATTGTTATGATTAATACAAATCAAAATGAACAAAAATCTAAATTCTTATATGAAAAAGAAATTAAGAAACACGAAGCAAGACTTAATGAACTACAAAAGATTGAAAAGCGTTTATATGAAGATATGGCACTTGAAAGGATAACACCTGAAATGTTTGGTAATCTCACGAAAGATTATGAAGAAGAAAAAAAGAATTTAAAGAAAAGAATTGAAGAACTATCAAATGCAATTAATTTAAATAAAGATACTGAAAAACAAGTTCAACACTTTATAGAACTAATAGAAAAGTATAAAAACATTAAAGAACTTGATGCAAAGATTCTAAATGAATTAATTAATAAGATAGTTGTTTATGAAAGAGAAATTATTAATGGAGTTAGAACTCAAAAAATAGAGATAGAGTATAATTTTGTTAATAAAATAAAAAACGGGTCTTAATTTTTACAAGACACCTGTTATGTACGTAGATCCTAGTGGCCATTTAGCTTGGTGGGTAATTGGTTTAATAATAACAGCAATTTTACTTATTGGTGGAGCAACTTTTGGCGGTATAACAGCTTATCAGCAAGGTCGTGATGTAGGAACAGGAATATGGGAAGGTTTATTATCAGCGGCAATGATTGCGGCTTCTGCATGGTTAATTGTAGGTAGTTTTTACGTGCCTAATGGAGTGACAAGCAATTTAGGACTTATGATGTTTACATATGGTGCAAATACTCTACTTGGAATGGTTCAAGCTGGTGCTACACAAATAAGGTATAGTAATAGTAAAGGAGATCATTGGTCATCTAATTTAACTAGATCTTTATATGCTAATATACCAAAAATATATATATCTAAAGCTATTCCAAAAACAATCCCTGTTGCCACTCAATTCACTTGGCATATTGGTGAAAAATATCAATATACTATTCCTGGTGAAGGTGGAGTATTTTATGATTATAGAACAGTTGGAGATGCCTTTTCATTATTTAAAAATTATTTAGGTAAAGAAACAAGATGGTATCAAAAAGTTGGTACAATTTTAAGTGTAGGATCATCTCTCATTTCAACGTATAATTCAATTTTTGGGGAACCACAATACGAAGAATGGATAGTTTATTAGGAGGTTATTAAAAATGATGAAATTATTTAAAAACGTTATGATTTTGATTGGTATAATTATATCATTTTCTATATATGAATTTCTATGTCATGATGGTACATTAGATTTTTATGTGATTCTTAAAAGATCTATAATTCTTGCAATAATAGGTATAATTTTGCTATTGGTTATTGAAATGATAAAATACTTCAAAAAACGTAAAAAAGAAAATAACTAGTTTGTTATCAAATTGTAATATAATTAAATAATATGTATCAGATGTTTAAAACGGAGGATTATTTATTAGGGTGAATATTGGTATTCAAGGATCAAAGACTATAATAATTAAATATGAAGAATTAATGGAAATGTTTGTATGGGATGTAAAAATTATTAATCGGTATTATAAACAATATAATTATATAGGTTTACCATACTCTATTGTCAAACTCAAAAAAGAAAAATTAGGATACAATAAAAATCATATTATAACTCAATTAAAAGATTTTTATTTAAATGAACAAGATAATATAGGCATAAATGGTGTAAAAAAAATATTTAATATAATAGAAGAATTGATTTACAAATACAAACAAAATTCTTATCATATATTATCAATATTTGAGAGATATAAAGATTTTAAGATAATGCAATTAGATCAGTGTGAAATTTTAGAATTGTATGATGTAATGAAAAATAATAATTTAATATTGAAATTAATTAATTATTGTAAAATTTATTATGCAAAATTTCTATATACTAATGAAGATAAATACATAGAAAAAATTAATATATTTTTAGAAGAAATTAAAGGTATTGAAAAAATAAATAAACATATTGTTAATAGCCTTTGTGGGGAATAATTTATATATTTGGTTTATAAAATTTAAGAGAATGTTGTGTATGGATGGTACTTTACAGTTATCAATTAATTTGATTTTATATTTAATTGTTATTATATTTTTTCCTTTGTCAAAAAGAAACAAGTATTTTGGATTAAGATTTAAAAAGTGTTTTTTGTCTGAAAAATTATGGCATAAAATACATTTAAGAGCCTCAATAGTTACAATACCATTTGCATTATTAGACTTAGTGCTAATTTTTGTAGAGGATATATCAATAAAGAAATACTTGGCTATAATTATTTTAGTATCAGTAATTATATTATGGAATTTAGTTGTAAAATTTACAAGTATAAAAGAGCAAATTTAAATTTAAAAAGGAAGTTAGCACCTGCTAATCTGGGAATTAAGTAAGCCAGCATGCAGGTGCTTTTTCTTTTACCAGAAGGAGGGATAAAAAATTAATAGATTTTCTAAAAAGTAAAAACAACAACATTTTACTAATATATAAGAGAACAGTAAAACCTGGAAAAAAGGAATACTGTCCTCTTTTTTCATTTTATAAAGAAAGGTTAGGTAAAAAAGTATGAAAATGAAAATTATTTATAAGTTTGCTGATGGAACAATATCAGAGGTAGAAGTTGAAGAAGAAGTAGGACAAGCCATTATCGTATCACGTAGAGAAGAAGAAAATTACGAAAGAAAGATGAGATACCACTGTCTTGTATCGATTGATAAATTGGAGTATGAAGGAATGCAGTTTGCTGACCCAGATACACCAATGTCAATACTAGAAAGAAAAATTGAAGAAGAACAGCAAAAAGCTTTAAATGATTATATTATGAGTCACTTAACTGAAACACAAAGAAGAATTTGAAAAAAATTTAAATAAATAGGGTATCAAAACTCAAAAAAATCTCCTTATAGTGAAAGGAAAGAAGCACGACCTTTCAGAAAGGAGATTTTTTATTATGAGAAGAAATTTAAAAGTGCAAGTAACCAAAGGTGGAATCACTAGCAGTGATGTAGTCATTAAGACAATTGATGCCAATGATGAAAATGTAAAAAAGTTATTTGGTGAACTTCGAAGAATGACAATCATCATACCTGGTGGAACTATCGATAAGGTAATCATTACCGAAGAGAAAGAAGGTGAAGAAGATGGAGAAGAATCATGCGATACTGTCGGCTAGTTCAAGTGCAAGATGGCTAGCGTGTACTCCAAGTGCAAGGCTTGAGTTAGAGTTTGAAGACTATGAATCAGTTGCTGCACAAGAAGGAACAGCAGCACATGCACTTGCTGAACACAAGTTAAAAAGAAAATTAAAGATGAAATTTATTTACAATATCAAATAACTTTTTAGACGTCAAATGACAGTAAAGTAAATGAAATGTCCTCTACAAAGAGGGCATTTTTATTCTTAGGGGTATTTTTATAGAATTTAAATCAAAAAAAATAATGATTATAAATTGAGGTGAATCAGTGATACTACTTAGAGTTGTCATTAAGAAAAGATGGGGTATTAAGATTATTATTGAAAATTGTTTTTAACATGAGTTGATAAAATAAAATATTTGATGATGTTTTGTAAAGAATATATATAAGATAAAAATTGCAAAAGTATAGGAGAACGAAAAGATAAAACGATAGTAGATACATATATTTATGATTGTTTTTTGTTATAATGCTATGAAAGTGATAATAGAAAAAGAAACAAGAGTGGAAAAATTGAGAATGCTTTAATCTAGTAAATCCAGTAAAAATAGAATTAGTAAAAATTACTAGCACTTATATGAGGAATAATTATTTTTTATGATATAATGTAATAATGATTTTAATTATGATGAATGGAGGGTAAATGAAAAATAATAAAAAGTTGCAAATAAATAGTGATTGGTATGTCCCAATTATTCTTTTCATTATTGGTATAATTGTATACATTGTTGATTTAGTAATAAATAAGTTTAGAATCTTATCCATTTTTCAAGTTTTTGGTTGTTGGGCATTTTCATGTGTGATTCCCATTGCCAATACTCGACTTGAAGTCAAAGCTCCGATAATTGTTAATGTTTTAATTGCAATTTTGATTTTTATTGGTGCTTTTTTAGGTGGTGTTTTTGCCTTTTACGATCTTATAAGTTATTGGGACACGATTTGTCATACTTTTTTTGGCATTGTAAGTGGTAGTTTTTTTATATATTTTTTAAGATTATTTCATATAGATAGGATAAATTTTTTTGCAATTGCCATTTTGGAATTCACTTTTACGCTAGGACTTGCGGCAGGCTGGGAAATAATTGAGTTTACCATTGATTATTTATATGAAACTGATTTTCAAAAGGTTGTTTTAAGTATGCAAGATGGTAAACTTCCTCAATGGGATACTATGATTGATATTATTGTTGCTTTATTTGGTAGCATAATACATTATATTTTTTATATTTTACAGATAAAAAAAGTAAAATAAATTTTCAATTGTATTCGTAAGTTGAAAGGAGCAAACATGAATATTATATATAATAGTGGTAGTGATTTTATAAAAGATAATTATCAAATTATTTCTAGTCATCAACTTGAAACCATATTCTTTGTTGAGAATGCTAAAAAAATACAATTAATTGATAGAAACAATTATATGATAAAAATATATCATAACGCCTCTTACTTATTAGCTATTCATTGTCAAAATTATCCATTAGTATTATTTGGTGATTTAAAATTAGTAGATGAGTTAATTCTTGTATTGAATAAAAATAAGTATTATTTTGATAAAATATTAACTAATAAAAATTTAGGAGAAACATTTTTACAATCTTATGAAAAATTAAATGGTGGTTTTCACGCTATCCATTTATCAATGGACATAATGAGGTGTGATACAATCAATAATTTTGATACGAAAGGGGTCAAGTGGGCAGAAGTTTTGGATGCTGAAGAAATTGCTAAAATAATGGTTGCTTTTTATAAAGAAACCGTTGATGATAAAGTTTCTTATCAAGCAGCTCTAAAGAGGGTAGAAGAAAATATAAGTGATTTTGTAATAATAAAAAATAAAAAAAGAATTGTTTCTATTGCAAAAAAAACGAGAGAAACGGATTGTTTGTGTAGTATATCAGCTGTATATACGATAGAAAAAGAACGTAAAAAAGGATTTTCCAAAAAAATAGTTTCTTTTCTTACAAATTATATTGTAACTAATCATAAAATAGCATATCTTTTTGTCGATAAGAATAATCCAATATCAAATCATTTATATCAAAGTATTGGATATGTATATGATAAACCACAGTTTGAGTTTATATATCAAAGTTATCAATAATTTTTCAAAATAACATAATAGTTAAAAATGGAGTATGAAGATGCAAAAAAAAAGAGTTATATTCATTTTATTAATGTTTTTCTTATTACTGAATTGTGTGAGTTGCCAAAAAAAATATGTTACTAATCTTAACCATTTAGAAAAAAAGCCAACAATTGATTTTTTGCAACCATGGAATTTTTGTCAATATAAATTAGTAGAAATGAATATTCATTTTATGAAATTAAAAGAGTTTGGTATTGATACTGTAATTATTCAAAATGTTGCAAATTTTAATAAAGGTAAAATGGAAATCAGTTACTATGATACTTCAGCATCTGTTGAAACTAAATATGCTAATTTTTTAGATATGGTTTTTAGTGCTGCTCAAAATACCTCAATGAATATTATATTAGGTTTATCTTTTGATGAATATTGGTGGGATGATAAAGAACATAGATATAATGATGATAGTGTGCATATTTTTTTAAAAAATGATGTATTTGTTTTGGAAGAATTGGTGAATCAATATAAACCGGATGGGTGGTATCTATCAAATGAAATGTATAGTAATACCTCAGAATATGAAAACAACTGGAGTTATTATATAAATGAAATCATTCAATATATTGATTGCTTTACACCTAATACTCCTCTTTATATTTCCCCTTTTTTAAAATCAAATTTTATAATGACTAAAAATCAAACTAAAAAAATGTGGACAGAATTTCTAAAGAATACAAACTTTCGAGAAATAGATGTTTTTATGCCCCAAGATGGATATGGCAATGCAGCTATTCAATATAGCATAAATAAAGAAAATCATATAAATATGTTAAATTATATGATATGGGAAGTTTGCAAAAACAATTCAAAAGCAAAATTTTATTTAAATTTAGAATTATATGCTAAAAATGGATATGCAGATGTAGAAAGAATTATGCATCAAATTGCTTTTGCCAATGAAATTGCGGAAGGAATTGCTACTTTTTCAATTTCGCACTATTATATTGTTGATAATAGTGATTGTGGAAAAAGATATATGGATGCATTAAATAATTATGGTGGCTATTGAATATGAAAAATAAATTATTAATAGTAGATGGGCATAATCTATTGTTTCAAATGTTTTATGGAATGCCTAATAAAATCGTAAATGGAAACGGAAAGTCCATACATGCTGTGATAGGTTTTGTTGGAGCTTTAAATAAATTGATAAAATGGATTGAACCTACTCATTGTGTTATTTTATTTGATAGTGAGCATTCTAATAAAAGAAATGAAGTATTACCTGAATATAAAGCGAATCGCATAGATTATTCCAAAGTTTTAGATGATGATAATCCATTTTCTCAATTGAATGATATTTATAAGGCCTTGGATTACATACATATTAAGTATGTAGAAGTAGAAGAATATGAAACAGATGATGTTATTTCTAGTTATATAAAACACTATAATAATATTCAAATTTATATTTCTTCATTTGATAGTGACTACTTTCAATTAGTGAATGAAAATGTTAAAATTATTCGTTATCGTGGAAAAAATAGTATTATTTATGATTCTGAATATATTTTTCATAAATTTAACATAAAACCTAATTTATATGCGGATTATAAATCTTTAGTTGGTGATTCTGCTGATAACATCAAAGGAATTGTAGGAGTTGGTCCTAAAACTGCTACAAAAATTATTCGAAATTATGGTAGTATAGATGATATTTACCAAAAGATAGAACAAATCAAAGATATGAAAATAAAACAACTTCTTTTTGATAATCAAGAATTGGTGAGAAGAAATTATCAGTTAATCAAACTAGATTCAATTGCACCAATTCCTTTTGAAATGGAAGAATTGGTCTTAAATGATGAAAAATTAGTTACAATGAATATTATAAGAGCAATTAGTTAGAAATTGAATAATAAAAACGTCTATTTAAAGTGGTGTGGATCACTTTTATAATAGACGTTTTATTTATGATTTATAAAAATTTGTATAGATATGTTTTTCTTTTTTTGGTAATCCTAGCTGTTCTTTACCAAGGGCAATACTTTTGATTAAAAAGGCCATATTATTGCCAAGTACTCTCATTGTTTGAAGTCCCTCCTCATCTGCTAATACTTCATTTGGTGTATTACCATGAACTTGATTCCAATACTGACTAGAAACAATGGGCATATTTGAAATGGTAAAGTATTTATTTAAAATATCAAAAGTAGCACTACATCCTCCGCGTCTAGCAGACACAACGCATGCACCTACTTTCATAGTTTTATCAAAATGGGTTGAATAGAATAACCTATCTAAAAAGGATAATAAGGTACCATTTACAGAGGCATAGTATACTGGTGTACCTATTACAAGTCCATCACATTTCTCAAATTTTTTTGCTATTTCGTTTACACAATCATGAAATACGCATTGGCCAGTTTTATAGCAATTACGACAAGCAATACAACCATGTATGTTTTCTAATCCTATATGAATAATCTCTGTATCTATTCCATTTTGTTTAAGTGATTTTGCTACTTCATTTAAAGCGGTAAAAGTACAGCCATCTTTATGAGGGCTACCATTAATAAGAATGACTTTCATCAATTGTTTCTCCTTTCTTTGTTGTTATAGTTTGTCGATGCTTTATTTTTTGCCAATTTATAAACCCATAGCAGTCGTTGACCAAAAAGGCTATAAAGCAAATTATCATCGGAAAATTAGAATTATCAGCTATGGTTGCTAAAATCCATAAAATAATAAGTACTACATCATTCATTCCATAGGCAATACCATAGTATGGTGATCTAAGAAATGTAAGGGCTGAAGCAAAAAAACTAGTTGCGATTGAGATAGTACTAATAAGAAGATTGCTAGTATGAAAATATTTTAAAATAAAATAAAATCCGATTGTGACAATAAGTGTTAAAAATAGAATAATTATTAATGTTGTAAAACGAATAGTGGAAACTTTTATTTCATTTTTTCCTTTTTCGTAAGGATTTTTAAGCCAAGATATTGTCGTAAATAAAGCAATAGGGGCGGTCATGCCTACATATGTAATCATTTCCCCATAGTATTTATATTTAAAGGAAATAATCGAATAAAAGATAGCAAAAATAATTGTCAAAAATTGTCCTAAAGGATCTCCTTTAGCAATAAAAATTAAAGCTGTTACGCCAATTAAAGAAGCCAATAATGTAATGATATTTTTATCAGTAAAAAGGAAGAAACTAATTGAAATTATTGTAAGAGAAATAATCCATATCATCCATTCAAGTTTACTTAAGGTTTTAAAGGGATTTTGATAATTTTTCATAATACCTCGTATCATTTATTCATAACTAAATTATAATTATATATCTTTAAATTGTCAATTTATTAGAATTTTTATAAATATTTTTATATCTTTTTAGTAGAAAAAAACAATTTTTTTGTTATAATATAATAAAATCAAAAGTTAATATGAAAGGAAATGTTATGAAACCAATTGTTTATTTTTCAAAAAATTTAACTGGTGATGAGTTAATCAAACTTTATAATAAATTAGGAATTAGGTTAAATGGAAATATTGCGATTAAACTTCATTCTGGTGAACCAAGTAATCAAAATTTTTTAAAACCAGATTTTTTTAAACCGATTGTAAATAAACTAAAGGGTACTGTTATTGAATGTAATACGGCATATGACGGAGCAAGAAATACAACCGAAAAGCATTTACAAACACTTAAAAATCATGGATGGACTGATTATTTTAATGTAGATTTATTGGATGCTACGGGTCCAGATATGGTTTTAGATATTTCAAAAGGAAAAATTATTAAAAAAAATTATGTTGGTAAAAATTTAACTAAATATGACTCAATGTTAGTTCTTTCTCATTTTAAGGGACATCCAATGGGAGGCTATGGTGGAGCATTAAAACAATTATCAATTGGTATTGCTTCTTCATATGGAAAAGCATTTATTCATGGATGTGGTAATCCTGATGAAATTTGGACAGCGAATCATAATCATTTTTTAGAAGCAATGGCTGATGCAGCAAAAAGTATAGTGGACTATTTTGGTGGTAAAATAGTTTATATTAATATTATGAAGAATATGTCGGTAGATTGCGATTGTTGTGCAGTGGCGGAAGATCCTTGTATGAAAGATATTGGTATTCTAATTTCAACAGATCCAATTGCAATTGATCAAGCGTGTTTGGATTTGGTATATCAGGCAAATGATCCTGGCAAAAAACATTTAATTGAAAGAATTGAATCAAGAAATGGTGTTCATACGATTGAGGCAGCTTTAGAACTCGGTTATGGTAGTAGAACATATGAATTAATTGATATTACTAATGAATAAAAATTCACTTACCATAAAGAAAACAGCTTTAGCAGCTATTTTTCTAGTTTTTGGTTGGATATTACCATTTGTAACAGGAAGAATTCCTGAAATTGGTAATATGTTATGCCCTATGCATATACCTATTATGTTGTGTGGATTTATTTTAGGACCATGGTATGGGCTAATAATTGGATTTATTACACCACTTACAAGAAGTTTTATTTTTGGAATGCCAACATTTTATCCCATAGGAATTGCAATGGCTTTTGAACTTGCAACTTATGGATTTATAATAGGAATATTATATCAACTATTACTAAAAAAAAGTAAAATTAAACATTTTGTTATGATATTTTTAATTCTTATTCTATCAATGATTATTGGTAGAATAATTTGGGGAATAACAAGAATGTTATGTGGCTTATTTGATCATAATTTTTTTACTTGGAAAATGTTTTTAATTGGAGGTTTTGTTACTGCTTGGCCAGGTATTATTATTCAATTGATACTTATTCCTATTCTTTTAGAGGTTTTATTTCAAACGAAAACTTTAGAAAAATTTACCATTTATTATGAAAATAAACATTTAGGAAAAATTTTAAAAAAAGTTAAAACTCTTATGAAAAAACAAAATTATCTCGTTATTGTAATTGATGGGATGGCTGCAAGCGGAAAAACTATATTAGCTAAAGAAATTGCAAAAAAATTAGATGCAAATGTTATTCATACTGATGATTTTTATTTACCACCGAATTTAAGAACTGATGAAAGACTTCATCAATTATGTTGTAATATTGATTATGAAAGACTTCAAAGTGAAGTATTAGAGCATATAAATGATAATATTTTATACCATAAGTTTGATTGTAAACAGATGAAACAAACAGAACAAGTAAGATTAAATTATAAAAAAATCCTAATCATAGAGGGTGCTTATTCAATGCATCCTATACTAGGAAGTTATTATGATTTATCTATTTATTTAAAAATAACTTCCACCAAGCAAGAAGATAGGATTTTAAAAAGAGATGGAATAACACAATTGGAAAAATTTAAGGAAAAATGGATACCACTTGAAAGGCAATATTTTGATAAATATATGATTGAAAATAAAGCAGATATAGTTATAAATAATTAATAATAAAAAATTAGTAAAAAATATCATTAGTTTACTAATTTTTTTAATTGTTATATAAAATTTACCATCATTTTAAATAAATGATTAGACAAATAATGCTTTTTTTGATATAATTATCATATTGTATGTATGAAAATATAAAAAGAGATGTAGTGAAGAGATTTATGAAAAAAATTATGATTTTATTTAAAGGTATTCTAATTGGATTTGCTAGTATTGCCATTCCTGGATTATCTGCTAGTACCGTTGCAATTATTCTTTGCCTTTATTATCAGATGATTGATGCAATTAGTTCTATTTTTAAAAATTTTAAACAAAGTTTTACATTTTTATTTTTTCTTATTTTAGGTTATATTATTGGTGATATAATAGGTGCGAATATCATTAGTTTTATTTATGAAAAATATCCATTACCAATTATTTTGATGATATTAGGTTTTATTATAGGATCATTGCCTAAAATGGTTAAAGATTTGTTACCTCATTTTAAAAAAATATCTAATTGGTTAATAATTTTATTGGTTAGTGCATTTATTCTCAGTTTCACTTTTTTGGTGACAAAAGGGGAAGAGGTTGAATTAAGCATCAATATGCCAATATTTGATTATATTATGTTAATGGTTGTTGGTTTAATTACAGCGGGAACTTTAGTGATTCCAGGTATGGATTTTGCAATCGTTTTATTGGCATTAGGGTATTATAATGCTTTTATTAAATTGTTAAGTGTATGGGAAGTGTCACATATTGTAGATAATTTAATAATTTTAGGTGTATATTTAATTAGTTATTGTATAGGAGTATTTATTCTTTCAAAATTAATAAAATCATTATTTAAGAAATATGAAATTAAAATGAAATTTGCAAGTTTAGCTTTTGTTGCGGTAAGTCCAATTGTTATTATCAAACAATGTATTATTGAAAATGATTATTTTTTAAACAACAATTTTCAAATTTCACAATTTATTATTGGCATTATTTTATTTTTAGTTGCAATGGGTATCATTTTGTTAATTTATCATCTTACTGACCCTAATGATACTAGAATTAGAGCAATGAAAAAAAGACATATGTTTAGATTTTTCTATACTATTGTAAGCAGACTTCCTATTACACTTTATTATTTATTTAAGATGAAAAAAATTATAAAAAAGAATCTTTTAACCTTTGATGAAAGATATGAATTATGTATGAAGATTGTAAGAAAAATAAATAAAGCTGGTAATATTCATGTAAAAACTTATGGACAAGAATATTTATCAAATGAAGCTACTTTATATATTGTTAATCATCAAGGACGATATGATGGAGTATGTGTTTTAACTGCTTTAATGGATTATCCTTGCACAATAATTGCTGACAAAAGTAGAATAATTCATCATTATTATATTGAAATGTTTCAGATGTTGAATGGTGAATTTATTGATAAAACTGATATGCGAACACAAGTGAAAATTATGCTAAACGTTGCTGAGAGAATAAAAAATGGTAGAAGTTTTATTGCTTTTATTGAAGGAAAATATGGAGATAATGGGAATCAGTTACAAGAATTTTATACTGGTGTATTGCATCCAGCATATCATAGTAAATGTAAGATAACACCGATTGTTTTATATGATAGTTATAAAGTATACTCTATATCATCGTTAAAAAGAATAGAGCCGGAAGCCCATATTTTAAAACCGATTACCTATGATGAATATAAAGATATGCCTAAAAATGAATTGGCAGCACTATTAAAACAAAGAATGCAAGAAAGACTTAATCAAATTGATGAAAGAAAGTTGCGAGAATCCAATCAATTATATGGTAATGAAAAACAGTCTGTCAATTGACAGACTATTTTTATTCTAATCGTTTTGATTGGCTAGTTCAAAAATGGCATTTCCGATAGCTTCACATAGTTTATTCTTTTCCATCATATAAGCTTGTTTTATGCATTGGTAGATGGCTTCTGCATTGCTACTGCCATGTCCTTTAACAATCGTTTTTTTAGCACCTAATACTACAGCACCACCATAATTATTATAATCCATAAAATCTTTTATTGCCATAATATCTTTTTTTAAAAGAAGGGCTCCCATTTTAGTTTTTAAATTCTTCTTAAATGTTTGTTTCAAAAGTTTTAAAAGTTCTAGACATGCACCTTCAGTTGATTTTAATAAAACGTTACCGCTAAAACCATCGCAAATAACTAAATCATATTTACCACTTAATAAATCGCGACTTTCCATATTACCAACAAAGTTAATCGTATTAGTTTTATTTAAAAGTTGGTATGCTTCTTTATGAAGTTGATCTCCTTTTTCTTCTTCAGTACCTATATTTAAAAGAGCTGCTTTAGGAGCAGAAATATGATAAGCCTTTTCTAGATATAAACTTCCCATAATAGCAAATTGCTGTAAATGAATGGGGTCACAGTCTACATTAGCACCACTATCGCAAATTGCTACAAATCCTTTTTTCATTGTTGGTAGCAATGGGCAAAAAGCAGGACGTTTAACACCTTTTATACGACCAATTTTTAAAACTGTTCCAGCAAGAAGTGCTCCAGTTGAACCAATACTAACCATTGCACCAATTTCTTCATCATTTTTTAATAATTCAAATGCTTTTACTAAAGAACTTTCTTTTTTATTTTTAATTGCTTCGGTAGGTTTATCATCACAAGTAATGACATCTTTTGCGTCCAATATTGATAATCTATTGGTATCATATGTACGTGTTTCAAGTTCTTTTTTTAAAATTTCTTCATCACCGACTAAAACAATATTTAAGTCAGATATTGAATCTAAAGCTTTAATCGCGCCTTCAATATTTACTATTGGGCTTTTATCACCACCAAAAGCATCTACAATAATTTTGATCATATTATTTACCTCTTTTCATCATATTTTATCATTAATTTTAATTTTAGTCAAGACTTGAACTTTTGTAAGTATATTGACAAATTTTTAATAAAATGATATGATATTACGCTAATAGCAAAATGAATGAAGGGAGTAATTATGTTAATATTATTTACAGATACAGATACTGATATGACACCTAGTCTTGCTAGAGAATATGGATATCATTTAATAAGTATGCCATATATTATTGATGATAAAGTAATTTATCCATATGAGGATTTTGAAGAGTTTAATTATAAAGAATTCTATGAAATGTTAAGAAAAGGAATTATACCAAAAACTTGTGCACTTAGTCCTACTAAATATATTGAATATTTTGAACCTTTCTTTAAAAATGGAGATGATATTTTATACGTTCATTTTTCTGCTAAGTTAAGTGGAACTTTCAACGCTATGCATATTGCAATAGAAGAGTTAAAAGAAAAGTATCCTCAAAGAAAATTCTACACAATTGATACAAAAGGTATCACTATTTGTAGTTTAAACATATTAAAAGAAATTGGACAACTGTATAAGAGTGGTAAAAATATTGATGAAATTTTAAAGTGGGCAGAAAAGGAAGTAAATAAATTTGCTATTTACTTTTATGCAGATGATTTAAAATTTTTTAAAAGAAGTGGACGAATTAGTAATTTTACGGCAACTATGGGGACAATATTAGGAATTCATCCAATTATTTATATTGATTCAGATGGCGTTATGAGTGCGATTTCTAAAGGAAAAGGAAAAATAGGAAGTTTGAAAAAACTTGCATCATATGTTGAAAAGTTACAAGAAGATATAAAAAACTATCAAGTAATTATCGGTCATACTGATGCCTTTAAAATGGCACAAATTTTGGGTGAAATGTTAAAAGAAAAATTTGGAGATGATTTAAATATTGAATATGTTATTGTTAATCCCACTGCTGGTGCTCATTGCGGACCTGATGGAGTTGGTGTATGCTTTCACGCCATCCACAGATAATACATCAATTAAATTGAAAAAGTATAGTTTAAAATGATTTAAAATAAAAAATTTGCAATTTATCTAAAAAAGTAATATAATATACTTATAGATAAAAGGGTTATCGCCAAGTGGTAAGGCAACAGGTTCTGACCCTGTCATTCGTAGGTTCGAATCCTACTAACCCTACCATTAAAGTCGGTCAAAAAGTCTTTTGTAGACTTTTAAAAAATAGGCTATTTTCGCAATAATTCATAGTGAGACTATGATGAAATACTGAAAATAGCTTTTTTTTATTCAAAAAGTGTAGAGCTGTACGAAGGAGCCCACCCTTCTTTTTTTACAGCTAGACTGGGGAGTTGAACTAATTTCAAATTTTAGGAACAAGGGGATTTGAATATTATTATCATTACCAACTTTTAAACAGATTTTAGGGCCTTTGTCAGTTCTTTATCAAAAGTAGGAGTAAATATAGGTAAAAGCATATTGAAGAGAACGTTGACGAGATTTTGAGCAGATTTTTATTTAAATATATCAATAAGTAAAAAAATGTTGAAATTTGTCGAATATTATGGTATATTATATTTATTATGTTAGGAGGAAAATCACAATGAAACATTTTAATTTTGATTTATATAAAGAATCTAAACAGTATTTTCAATTATTTGATGTTTATATTAAACAATTTGAAAAGAACAAAGAAAATGTATTTAATAAATTAAACATTAATAATAGCTCGTATAGAAGAGCAAGAGATAATGAACAAACTGTTGGTAGAGAAATAATAAAGAAATTATCAGATAATTATGATTTAAAAATTCCTAGCGATGCATTTATTGATAAATTAGAAAAAGTAACAACTAGAATATATAATAATTTGTATTATAAAGTCTATGATACTTTTGATGATGATTCAAATTTTATTGATGAATCATTAACTGATAAAACATTGATGTTTCCTGTATTAAATCTATTAAAACTATTTTTAATTATCAATTCTAACATATTTCCTAAAAAAGTTTTTGAAGAATATAAAGAGTTGTATGAAGAAATAAAGAAGTATAAAACATTCCTTACTTATGAATTATTAGAAATATTTGAAATTATGTCATTATTTTTTGAAGATGAATATATTAATGATGGTGAATGGGTAACTAATTATAATAACCCAATGACCTATCAAATATTAGCATCAAGGTTTTATGCTAAAGAAAGATATGTTGAAGCGATATTCTTTTCACTACAAGCTTTAGATATAATGATAAAAGACCAAAACTTTAAAAGATATATCGCTGTTAATCATACTCTAATGAGTAGTTTACTATATGCGGGTAATTATCAAGAATGTTACAACAGAGTTGAAAAGCATTATTATTGCATAAACTCTTTAAACCTTGGAAGTAGTGAAATAAATATAACTGAAAAGTATTTATATGTATCATTATTAGGTTTAAAAGAATATAACAGAATAATAAAAGATTTAATAAATAGAGATGATTTTAATCTAACATTACTTACATGTTTACTTGTTGCTCTTCATTCTGTTAGTAAGAAAGATTTATATAAAAAATATTTAGATGAAAATATTAAGTTAGAAGAATTTGATGAAGATTCTGCTAAATACTTAAAATTATTAATATATTATTTGAGTCATAGAGATCATAAGATATTAAAGAACTTAGGTAAACATGCAATAATGGGTTCATTAATAAATATTTTGAAAAAAATTTAATTTGGGCAGAAAAATGCAAAAAACCAATTTTAATAGAAAAGTGTTCATTAATGTTGAGCACTTTTTTTATTTTACTTCAAAAACGCAAAAAAATGCTCATTGATAAAAATTGAAAGCAATTGACAAAAATTTCCATATAATGTACAATATAATCAAAAGAAAGGAAAATTCAGCTATGAAGAAATTATTTAAAGCTTTTTTAATTTTAATTGTTGTAGCATTATGTGGAAACATTGTTGTTGTAGAAGCAAAATAAATAACAATCATAAGAGATGATAATCCTGATGGTGTATCTGTATTATCAATTGATAATGAAAATTATTATATTGAAATTGATGAAGAAACAAATGTTGGTTATGTAATGCAAAAATTAAACAATGAAACAATTGTGCTTGGTACTTGTGAAGTTTCTGTTATTGTGGGAGATAAAGATCCTGAAGTGCTATGTGTTTCCGCTGAAAATTCAATGGGAAGTTTAGTTATAGTTACAAATAACAGTGTTTCAACAATATCATTAAGTGAAGGCGATATAAGTAATATATTTACTATCGATACAAAAGTTATAATAAATCGATAAAATATATTAGTATATTCCTTATTATTAGAGTGTTAAAGTAATTATAATTGAAAAAAGTATGTAAATTAAATTCCTAAGTCTGCTTTGGGGAAACGCTCTTAGAAATAAAGCTCTCTTTGGATAAAAGGGGGCTTTTTGTTTAAAAATAAATTATTATATGTAGTTTTCATATAATAGTAATGATGAAACGTAAAAGACAGTATGTGGAGGTACTATATGTTAATTTATTTAGTATTAAAACGTATCATCAAAGAGCTAGTTGGCCATAGTATACGGCCAGAAGTATACTAACAAAATTTAAAAATGAAAGGAGATGAAAAATAAAATGAAAAGAATCATTGTTGTCGTTATGGGTTTGCTGCTTATAATGTGCTTAGCAGGATGCAAAAAAGAAAAACAATATAGTTATGATGGAATAATAATAGAGATAAAATCAACTTATAAAAGCAAATTTTTAAATAAAGAATTTGAACTAAATGATTTTAATTTTCAAAATATTGAAACATATTCATATTCCAAATGGTATGACACAAAAAATAGAGGTTATATATTTATATATTTAAAGAAAACAGGAAAACAAGAAGTAGAAGAAGCATTGCAACATTTCAAACAATTATCTTTTGTAGAAGAATGTGAACAAATGCCTATCATTTCATTAATCGAATAATAAAGGAAAAATTTATTAAAACATAAAATTTAGTGAGAAACGTCCCACCAGTTAAAAATTGACTCTATCCCATAAATATTCTTAGTTGCATAAAATTCCAATATTTGGTATAATAAAAGTGTGGGTAGAAAATGCTCATTCCTAAATAGAAGTGATATAATATTTTAGGATATAACTAAATAATATTAGTAACAAACTCTTTCTTAGAAATATAGAGGAGTTTTTTTCTTATTAATAAGGAGGTGTTAACTAATGACAAAGATTTATTTATTGTTCGGAGTGATTATCTTTGAAAGTTTAGTTGAATATATTAATAATGAAAGGAGTGATTTAAGATGAAAAAATTATTATTGATGTGTTTTATGTTAGTAAGCGTTTTGTTGATGGGGTGTGAAAATAGTATGATTGATAAGTATAATGTAAAATTATATGATAATATTACTGAATCGTTTAGTAATACTTTTGTAAAAGAGCATATAACATATGGAGCATATTTTGAAGATATTGTATATGATGATGAAAAAATTTCTAAGGACTATACTATATCAGTAAATTCACAAGTAGAAGCAATGAATGTTTTTGATGAAATACCATTTGAAATTAATTTTGAAAAACAAAATATAATAATATATATTTATACAACAAAGTATAATTCAGCCAGAGTAGAATTAACTAAAGTTGTATTAGACAATAATATATTTAATTTATATATAAAAGAAAATATAGGAGGAATAGGAACAGGCTCTGCAACTATTCCAACAACGAAATTTATAGTCGTTATAGCAGATAAAATTGATCAATGTCATTATAATTTTATAATTTAGTGAGGAAAATATGAAAAATACTTTAAGACACACGTTTATTTTTATAGTTTTTTTATCAATTATCTATGTGTTTATTGGACTGAATGTATCAGTAAAGGCTTATAGTAATGAGGATAACCTTAATTTAGAAGGTAAAATAGTAGAATTATTTGGAGAAAAGACGATACTAAATGCAGATTATTTATATAATTTTGATGATGAAGAAATATTTATATATTCAGAATTTTTGGAAGGTGGATATTGTATAATTTCTAAAGATGGAGAAACTATTTTGGAATATTCTTTAAATGGGAGTGGACCATATGTAGGAGTAGAAAAAAAATATTATTGTGGAACTTGTTCGGTAAAAACGGACAAGTTAAAAAAAGACACTATTAAGAGTTAACTCCCTA